>Ga0193747_1000020_pt1 | contig 127495 bp, 98 predicted proteins | sample L1m2metaG_FD_143048 | JGI IMG/M metagenome (GOLD analysis project Ga0193747, IMG submission 143048) | Soil microbial communities from a riparian zone of the East river system, Colorado, United States - L1m2 | ecosystem: Environmental > Terrestrial > Soil > Riparian zone | place: USA: East... | reverse complement strand
CAACGACAACTGCCGCTGCAACTCAAACTGCCGCGCCCGCTGAGCCAAAAGCCAAGAAAGTCGAGCCGACAGCGCACGCCACCGCTACAGCAGCAGCCCCCGGAGGCGGCGAGGCAGAGGCAGCCCCACCGTCACCGCGCGAGGCAATCGCTCCAGCCGCAAGCGCCATACGTCATCGTGCTTCGGCTGCGCGCAGCAAACATTCCAAGCCGGACGTAGCAGTGGACTCTGCTCAGAATGCGCATATCGAGCCGGATAGAGAGCAGTCGCGCGTCGCTGCTAAGCAAACGGTCGAGAATATGAATGCGACCGGGACCGAGCCGGTCAAGCGCGATGACTTCAGGACTAAGCTCAGGCAGGCCATTGATGCGGTAATGGCACCGCCGCCGAAAACGAAGGACGCAGCAGACAGGATGATGGAGAGCGGCGCTAGTCAAGCGAACAGTGCAATGCGCGGCCACTTGGCTACCGAACGCGACGAAGCCGCGAAACCGTTCGAATCCGCTGCCCATAACGAAGTGCCGCCCAATAAGGTGCAGCCTGAGATGCAGCAGACCAAGCTGGAGATCGAATCGGTTGGTGCGCCGCCAGCGCCCGTGTCTGCTGCACCTGTTGTTCCCGCGCCGCTGCCTGCGGAGCGGCTCGATTACTCGTCCGACCGCGAACCGACCGATCAGGCTATGGCGGAAAACGGCGTGACTAAGGAACAACTAGAGAAAGGGAACGAGCCTGCGTTCGAGTCCACGCTCAAAGAGCGCTCGGCGGTAGAAAAGCATGAAGCGAAACTGGAGGCGCAATACCGCCAATCCGAAGCGAAGGTTCAGGGCAACGCGCATGATGCGGCGCGAAAAGAGATAGCGAAGGGTCTTGGTGGCATTCATGGCGCGCGCGCTCTGCATATAGGCAATGTCGCCGGGCAGCAGGTCGGAACCAGAGACAAGAGCGAGCTGGAGCATAAGCGCATTACCGACAAGATCAACGAAATCAAGAGAAACACTAAGGATGCTGTCGAATTCATCCTGAAAGCGATGGATACCAACGCTATGTTCCTCTTCAACATGGGCCTCAAGGCCGCCGAAGCGGCATACGAGAATACGTTCAAGGAGGAGAAAGGCGGCAAGTGGACATGGCTCACAACATGGGGCAGCAGTTGGGAAAGGTTGATTGAGAGATCGCTCGCCAAAGCCCGGGCCGAATATTTCCGCCAGGTGGAGCAGGCAATAGATATAGTCGCCGACTATGTAGATGATCAGCTTCGCACAGCTAAGCTGCGAGTCACCAGCGGGTTCAATGAGGTTAAAGTCTTTGTTAATAGCCTGGACAAAAACTTCAAGCAATTCGGTAAGGAAGCTCTTGATAAGGTGAAGACGGACTTTGACGATATGGGCAGCGAGATAGACCAGCACAGCGACCAACTCGTTGACAATCTCGCGCAAACCTACAAAGCGTCGTATCAGCGTATGTCCACGATGGAGGAGAAGCTGCGCGAGGAGAACAAGTCGCTCTGGCAGCGTATCTATGACGCGACCGTCGGCCTTATCAAGAAGATCATCGCGTTCAAGGACATGCTGATGAATGTCCTTGCGAAGGCGGCAGATGTCATCGGCGACATCATCTCCGATCCTATAGGCTTCCTGGGCAATCTTGTGGACGGCGTTAAGCTTGGCATTCAGAACTTTTCCGACCACATCGAAGAGCATCTCAAGCAGGGATTGATCGAATGGCTATTCGGCGAGTTGGCCGCCGGGGGCATTCAGATGCCTAAGACCTTCGACCTCAAAGGCATCCTGGGCTTGGTCATGCAGATACTGGGGCTGACCTACGCCAACATACGCGCGCGCGCCGTAGGCATAGTCGGCGAGAAAGTTGTAAGCGCGCTGGAGCAAGCGGCTGAGATATTCAAGATTCTTATAACCGAAGGGCCAGGGGGTCTATGGAAGTATATCGTAGAGAAGATAGGAGATTTCAAGGAGACGATTCTCGAACAGATTAAGAGCTTCATCATCGAGCGCATTATCGTCGCGGGCATCACGTGGCTCATCGGCCTGTTGAACCCTGCCTCCGCCTTCTTCAAAGCGTGCAAGGCCATCTACGACATCATAATGTTCTTCGTAGATCACGCCAGCCAGATTGCAGCGTTTCTCAATGCCATCATAGATTCCATAGGAGCCATCGCCAAAGGAGCGATTGATGTCGCCGCCAAGTTCGTAGAGAGCGCGCTCGCCAAAGCCATCCCCCTCATCATAGGCTTCCTCGCCAGCCTGCTCGGCCTGGGCGGCATCAGCGAAAAGATAAAAGAGATCATCGCCAAGATTCGCGAGCCTATTAACGCTGCGATTGACTGGGTGATTAAGAAAGCAGTTGATATGGTCAAGGGTATTGGGAAGATGCTGGGATTCGGCAAAGAGGAGAAGAAAGAGGAGGAGTTGCCAAAAGACCACTCAGCTATGGCCGAAAAAGCGGTAGCAGAGTTGGAGAAGCCGCGAGAGGAGGGTGAAGATTACGCTACGCTACGAAAAGAGAAAGAGGCGCAGGCAAAAGATATAGAACTGACCTACACGGCCAAGCTAGAGCCGGGAATCAGGCTCAGAGTTGTATTCTCAGAGGCAGGCAAGGGCGCTGAACAAGACGAGCTTGATTTTGATGTGATTATTGCTCCCAACCAGGTTGATAGAAAAGGTAAAGTTAAAGCAAGTGCTGAATACAAGGCTCCTGAAGTTGGCAGCTACAAAGAGATGGCTAAGCTGGGAGAAAGTGAGCCGAAGATGAAGGGCGGAAAGATGCGTGAAGCGCATCACGCCCCGCCGGTTGAATTAGCAGAGAGTCTGGCCGCAGCCCTCACGACGGCTGGCAATGAGATGCGAAGTGATCCAAAGACAAGAGATGCGTCGGAGGGTGTGTTGGACGCCGCAGCTAACCTTAAAGGAGCAGCGCAGCAGCACGGAAATGATCTTCCCTCAATCCTCGTGCATCAAGACACTCATCGAACGCATGGAGGCTCAACGGCACGCATTCACGGAAGCGAAATCCGTGCCCAGCTTAAGAAGGCGCTTGAGGCAGAGGGCGTGCTTGACTATGCTCCGACTACATCTACTGGCGAAGTTGCAGTGAAACCTGGTGGTGCTGCATTCCAGAGGCAGTTAGAAACAATAGCTCTGGTGCAGACAGGGACGAGCGCTACAACTAAAAAGGCCATGCGCGCTGCCTTGAAGTCTCACGGACCGGACATAGTAATTGCTGCATACAATGCGGAAGCAAGGCGCTCGCTTCAGGCTGTCAAGATTGCTGTGATGAAGTCAGAGGTTGACGGGCCAAAGGCTAAGAGAGCGGCGGCGTTGACAGAACTGGAAAACAGAGCCTACGCAGATTGGGACGCTCTATTAGCACCAATTTTCTCAGACTAAGATACTCGACCAAAGGACGCAACGAGAGCCGCATCTCTTCTATTACAGACCTCTCATTAAGTCTGTTAAATACCGATCTCGGCTCGCGTCCATTCCAGCACCGTGCTTAAATTTTTCCAATCATTAGCTAGAGCTAACTCATGCGCAAAGATGATCGCTTCGATGGGCGTTTTCTCTGTCTCGCGCGCATAAAAAGCCGCCGCGTTAGCCGCATGCGTGTAAGCCAGCGCCGGATTCTCTGTGGCAAGCTTTCTGGCCGCTGCCAGATGCTCTGAGCCATCGTAATTTTCCGAATCCTCGTAAGCCTGAGCCGCTTTCCAAAGCTCTGATTGGGTGCGTTGCGGATCCAACCGTTTCTGTTCCTGTAGCCATCGAATCGCATATGTAAGAGCTTCGCTCAGCCATGCACCTTTGGTTGGCCCATAGGATGCTCCAGTGTAAGTCGGATCGAAGACATCATCGGCAGCTACCAGTTTCCATGCTTCTTCCGTAACATCCGTTCCGGTTTGGTATATCACGTGGTATGTAACGTAGAGGCGCAGCACAATCTCTACATCAGATATTTCCCGCATAGCCTGCTTGAGCCAATCGCCCACCTCTTTTCTTCGATGAGTCCATGCTCCGGCCAGCGCCTTGCAAAGCGGATCATCGGGGCAAGCCACTTCCCAAAGTTTTCCTGCGCGAACAGACGAGTCTTTAATCGAACGCACTTCATCAACCGAATCTAAGAGAGATTCTGTGCTGGATTTGTCTCCAAACTCTGCGGCAAATTTTATAAGGCGAGCGCGAGTGCTATCACTTATCTTTCTATCCGGGTCGGCCATGTCTGTTTGCGCCAAACGTCCGGCGACAAAACGGCTGAGGTCAGGCGCAATTGTCATCCCTTCGGTCACAGACCACCATGCGATAGCAACGGGCGAGTCGTCGAGGTCTCTTTCGGGCAGCAGACGTAGAACTATTTCATCTCTCTCATCATGCGCAAACGGAAGGCAGCCAAGGTAGCCTCGCTGGGCCAACGAAGCAGTCGCGGGCGAAATGGCATCCGAAAGCCTCATTTTCAACATCAACGCCCGCTCAACATCATGAGAGCCTGACGGAAGAGAATTTGAAAGGCTTTCCACTGAATCCGTATTAATCATTTCTGACCAAACATCTTAGCATTTGCCGAAGCGTCTCGCTAAACATGCATAATATTTCCGCATTTGCAGATTGTACGCTGCAACCGGTCTGTTAATCCGTCTAGCAGATTAGCCTTAGTCGTTTCCGTTCCCATCCTCGGAATCATTGAAACTCCTCCATGCCTCTTCCAGCATGATCGTTGTCTCAGGAAGAAAGTCTGAGGGCTGTAGACCGTGTTTGCGCATCAGTTCGAAGAAGGAACGGCGAGGCTTCGAGCTTGCGCGTGCGGCTTTGGCTATATTGCCGTTGCTGCGGCGCAAAGCGCCTTCAAGGTATTCGCGCTCGAAGCGATCTACCAGTTCGCGTTTGGCGTCCCTGAATGGCCGTTCCGTTACAGGCTGTTCGGCTGGCGATGCTTTATGCCCGTTCTCTGATTCCAGAAGCGACAGGTCGTGCGGCTCGACCATGCGATTGAGTTGTAAACAGGTCAGGTATTTCACGCAGTTTTCGAGTTCGCGTATATTGCCGGGCCACACGTATGTTTCCAGCTTGCACCGAGCCGCCTCGCTGAAGGCGACTTCAGGCAGATGATAGGCTTGCGCATAATAGACTACGTACTCGGAGAGCAGTAGAGGAATATCTTCCGGGCGCTCGCGCAGCGGCGGCACTTCCACAGGAACAACGCGCAGGCGGAAGTATAGGTCTTCGCGGAAACGGCCATCTCGCATCGCCGTCAGAAGGTCTATATTTGTAGCGGCAATGACGCGAACATTCGAGCGGCGCGTGCGCGTCTCTCCCAACCGCCGGTACTCCTTCTCTTGCAGGAAGCGCAGCAGCTTGACTTGGCTGGGCGTGGAGAGCGAGTCAATCTCATCCAGGAACAGCGTCCCATGCTCCGCCTCGGCCACCAGTCCTTCGCTCTGTGGGCGCGCGCCTGTGAAGGCTCCGCCGACGTGGCCGAAAAGCTCGTTCTCCAACAGTTCGTTGGGGAGCGCGCCGCAGTTGACCGGCACGAATGAGGCTTTGTCGCGCGTACTGTGATGATGAACATAACGCGCATACAATTCTTTACCCACGCCGCTCTCGCCGCTAATCAGAACTTCCGCATCTGTGGGCGCAATTCTTGAAAGCTTTTCGACAAGACGTTGATGTGCGAGGCTGCGACCGATTAATTTTGTTGCTAACATGATCTGATCTCTCCGCACGTATGAAAGAGCGGCTCTCCCTCGATTGGAAGCAAGAAGCCGGTGAGACTCCACAGCGCTCCCGATCTCTTTTCCGGGAGCACCCTCCACGCAAATATTGATTAGATACTGCCACTGGTCTTTCGACCATAGGGCGAGAGCGGGGATCGCGGCTCTCTAAAAGCTATCTGGAAATTGCCTTCCGGTTTGTGAACAGCGGCTCAGTTTTGAAGGGCAAGGTGTAGCTCATAGAAGGTGGCTGCTTCTAATCAGGGTTTAGCACGCCCCGTCAATCGCCACCGATGTGCGCTCTGTTCGAGCGCGGCATGTGGATCGTCGGGCGAAGACTAAGGGAGGCCGGGTCATGGCGGCTAAGGGTAAATTTCACCATAGACCCTGTGGTCAAGGAGACCAATTTAACGGAACAGTTCAATTTTCGCTAAGAATCTATATTTCCATAAGGTACGCTGCCTCTACCAAGTGATAGGCTTGGCTGACCAGCAAGCTGGATGTGTCGCCAGAGTGAGTCATATAAGGCCGCTGACAGATTAATCAAACTAGAGCGAGGAAACCTTACTTAAAGAAAACGCGAGGCGAAATGGGCTAACCTGATTTTTTAAGACGCGGAGATTATTCCTCCATTTTCCGTTTAAGTCAACAAAATTACTGAAAGCTGGCCCCAAAATAGTATAGGCGAATCAGGGATAGAACACTCTCAGCGTCCTTTGCGAATCCCTTTGCGCTCTTTGCGGTTAAGCTCATTTCTAACCGCAAAGGCTCGCTATGAGTAAGACGCAAAGGGACGCAAAGAAGACTTTGAACAGACGTTATTTACGGATGAGGACTATTCACGGAATGGCTACCGGTTAGTAAAAGCCGGATGGGAATCTTCTAGTCGTCTTTCTTTATGGTCGTCTCTTCCTCTATGGTAGTAACCTTTGGCGGCGCGCCCTCATCTTTCTCAATAATCTTTTCGTGATGAGATTCGTGCGTAGCTTCGTCAGTTTCTCTGATGACGTGTTCGTGTTCTTCTGTTCTTTCTTCAGCCATGTGATCTCCTTTTTGAGAGGGAATATATCAGAACAAAAACGGAAGGTGCAATTTAGTTACTGAATCTTTAACTACAAACAGTTATCAGAAGATGAAAATCCAGACACTCAAGCCCATGAGTTATCGCCTGAGCCGGAACCGGAAGTTGAGTAATAGAAAGCCTCTCTTGAGGTGGCTTTTACTTAACAGGGACGGTGCCATCTACTATTCTAACCAGCGAGGCTCTCTTCCCTTCACTCTGAACTTCAGGCTCTACTCTCTTCCACTCTCGCCCGCATACGCGACACTTATAGAGACTCTTTTCTTCGGCGCTCGCGCCAGCTTTCCGTTCAAGGAAACTTGCGATGTAGGCGTTGACGCTCGCGCCCTCTAATCTCTCGAACGAGGCGCAGGCGCATTCAGGCTGGCTCATCTTTGACCTGCTCCGCCATTCTGCAATTTTGTTTTGAGGAGTTCCTGCGCCTTCGCGACCGCTTCGTTGTGTTCGGGAACGTAATCGGGATCGGGCTTCATCTGCATCAACTCATTGATCTGCTTGCGCGCGTCTTCCGGGCGTTTATTTGCGATGTAAGCTTCAGCCAGGCGCAGGCGAAGGAGCGCGTTTGATTGCCCGTGCTTCAAACCCTTCTCGCATTCCTGCAAAGCAAGTGCCGGGTCGCCGCCTACGATTTTCGGCGCTTCGAGATAGAGCTGGCAGAGAACCATGTGGGCGCTTCCCAATTGATAGGTTTCGTCGATGCGTATGACCGCCTCCATCTCGTTGCGTATGTCTTCGATGCTGGATAATCCGGCAAGCGCACTCTGCTCTGCTTCGCCGCCGTAATTTGCGCCAAGCCAGAAGTGACCTTCGGGTTTCGCGTCCTGCAACTTCACAGCGGCGCGCCCGGCCTCTACACCTTCACGAAACGCTCTGTCTCGCTCGCTCTGCTCTTGTGTGTGCGAGCCTAGATAATAGTTGAATTTCGCAAGACGCCACGCCGTTTCGTAATTATTCTGGTCGCTGGCTCGCACCTGTCGTAGAAGAACAATCCCTTCGCGCACGTGCGTCAAATCATCTCTTTGCGAGTAAAGCCTGTCGGCCTGTGCGATTGCGTCTGCGGGCGGCGGAGTCGGCTGAGGCGCTTGTTGTTGTTGCTGTCTGGCGCTCTGGCCGCAGGAAGCTAACGTGCAAAGAAGGGCTGGGAGAAGGCAAAGGAAGAGCGCACGAAGGTTACTTTTTTTAGTCATAAATCTCGGTCTGAAAAGAGTTTAAGCTAATCAATGGCGGCCTCATCTTAACCGATTGTTTACAAAATAGCACCGGATTAAGGTATATTTCCCCGACAATTTCACCAAGCGTCCGGTTTATAGCAAACGGGCGACACCATTCAGATTCATAGAACGCGCTGGTTCCAGGGAGGAAGGTTTGGCAGCAGCAGCCTTTTACGATCTTGAAGGAACTTTAGTAAGCACTAATCTGGTTCACACGCTCGGATTTTACGCGCGCAACCAGCAGGGCATCTTTCGCAGTTTGAAGAAGAGCGCCGCTACGATGATGAGCCTTCCGCTCTTCGCCTTGACGGACGCATACAGCCGGAAAGTTTTCAACGATCTCTTCTTCAAACGCTACAAAGGCGAGACGGAAGACCGCATGCGCTTTTTTGCAGAAGAGCTTTTTGAAGATATTCTGAAGCCAGCTATCTATCCGGGCGCAATCGAGTTGATTGATAAATCCAGACGGCTGGGTTTGCGCCAGGTCGTCGTAACGGGCGCGCTGGATTTCTCCGTCAAGCCTTTGATGGACTATCTTGGAATCAAGGAATACGCAGCGAACCATCTTGAATTCGTCAACGGCGTGGCAACGGGCAGATTGCTGCCGCCCGTGCTCGCGGCTGCAACGAAGGCAAGCTGGATTCGCACTTTCGCCGAGCGCGAAGGCATAAGCCTGAGCGATTCCTACGCATACACAGACAGCATGAGCGATCTACCAATGCTTTCGGTCGTAGGCCACCCGGCAGCCGCAAACCCGGACATGCGCCTGCGCCAGACGGCGCTTCATCACGATTGGCCGATTTTGGATTTGAGGTGATAAGCGATAAGTGGTGAGTGATAAGATTGACGCTTGCTCTTATCACTTATCACTTATCACTTATCACTTATCACTTACCACTTTTATGAGCTTACAGCTAAGACGAAAAACGCACGAGTCAGTAGTTTACATTGACAGCGACAGCGCGCCGCGCATCATGCCGTCGGGCGAGGATTTCATTCTTGAGGATTTGCCCATAGGCACGCGCGTGCTCTATCCGAACCCGCCCGTCAAGGGCTTGCCTAACCGCGAGGCCGCGATACGCTACGCGCTGAATCACCCGCACGAGACAGAACCGCTCTACGCGCAGCTTTATCCGGGCATGAAGGTGACGATTGCCATTGACGATATAAGCTTGCCGTTGCCGCCTATGGCTACGCCGGACATTCGACAGACGGTTTTAGAAGTCGTGCTGGATTTGCTCGCCGCAAACGGCGTTGACGATGTTCACATCATCATCGCCAACTCCCTGCACCGCAAGCTGACGCAGTGGGAGATGAAGCGCATGGTGGGCCAACGGATTTTCGACGAGTTCTATCCAGACCGCTACTACAACCACGACGCCGAATGGGAAGACGGAATGGCTGTGATAGGCGAGACGCGGCATAAAGAACCGCTCAGATTGAACCGCCGATGCGTCGAGAGCGACATGCTGATTTACTGCAACATCAACTTCGTGCCTATGGACGGCGGGCACAAGTCCGTTGCCGTTGGACTTTGCGATTACGAATCTCTTCGCGCGCACCACGAGCCGCAGACCATACGCGATTCCGATAGCTACATGGACCCTGCGCGGTCGGAGTTGAATCACAAGGTCGAGCGGCTGGGGAAACTCGTTGACGAGCACGTCAACGTCTTTCACATAGAGACGGCCATCAACAATCGCATGTACAAAGGCGACATGGATTTTCTGCTGAAGAACGAGGACAACTTCTCTGCTTTCGACCGTATGAAGTTCGAGGCCATGCGCTACACTATGGGGAAACTGCCGCGCGCGGCACGGCGCAAGCTGCTGCATTCGCGCCCGTCTCAGTATGAGATGACCGCATGCCACGCCGGAAAGACCGAAGCCGTTCATAAGAAGATTCTGGAAAAGAATTTCCAGCAATATCTGGTTCCGCTCAAAGGGCAGTGCGACATTCTGATTACGGGCATGCCGGACATTTCGCCCTACAATGTCTACTCGATATTGAACCCGCTGCTTGTGCAGGTTATGGCGCTCGGCTATCACTACAATTTTTATCGCAACAAGCCGCTCTTGAAGAAAGGCGGAGTGCTGATTCTTCAACATCCCTGCTATGATGAGTTCGACCATGTGCAGCACCCAAGCTACATAGAGTTTTTCAATCGCCTGCTGCCTGAAACGCGCGACGCATTCATCTTGCGCGATAAGTACGAGCGTGAGTTTGCGAATAACCCCAGTTATGTTGAGATGTATCGCAGAGGCAACGCATATCACGGCGCGCACCCCTTCTTCATGTGGTACTGGGGCGAGAACGGTCGCCAGCACGTTGGTAAAGTCATAGCCGCCGGAGCCGAGAACGCGCACGTCCCGGCCATGCTCGGCTGGGATCGCGCAGACAACCTGACCGAAGCGATTGCAATGGCGCGCTCTTACATGGGACGCTCCGCAGAGATTACAATGCTGCATCAACCCATGATAGGCATCGCGGACATGGAGTAGCGGCAAGTGATAAAATCCTTTCGCCATAAAGGGCTGAAAGATTTTTTCGAGACGGGCAGCAAGCGCGGTATCACATCGGACATAGCAATACGTATCAGAATCAGGTTAGACGTGATTGATGCTGCAAAGACTATTACCGACATTAATCTACCAGGTTTCCGGTTGCATGAATTGAAAGGCCAGAGAGCCAACACATGGAGCATATGGCTGAGTGGGAATCGCCGTATTACTTTCAAATTCATAGATGGCGGTGCTTATGATGTCGAACTTGAGGATTATCACTGATGCTCAACAATAGAAAGCGTCGCCCGACACATCCGGGCGAACTATTGCGCGTAGAAATCTTACCTGAGACCGGCTTAACGCAGAGCGAATTAGCGAGGCGCTTAAATATCTCGCGGCGTACACTAAACGAAATTATTAACGAACGTCGCGCTGTCACACCTGATGTGGCACTCCGTTTGGCGCGAGCGTTCGATACAACACCTGAATTATGGTTGAACCTGCAACAGGCCGTTGATGTCTGGGAAGCGTATGAAGCCAATCGTTCCGCTTACGTTAAGATTAAGCCCTTAAATGGCAAACAGGCGGCTTGAGCATCTATGATGTGAAGACGCGCTGGCAGTAAGTATGAAACTTTCTCCGACAGAAATTTACAGAGACCGCAAAATCTTCCTTATAGGGAGCACGGGCTTTCTTGGCAAGGTCACGCTGAGCATGCTCCTGCACCGCTTCCCGAATATTGGGCGCGTGTACGTGACCGTGCGTGCGCGGTCGCAGGAAGAGTCGGAAACAAGATTCTGGAATCACGTAATCACCGCGCCGCCGTTCGACCCGCTGCGCGAGCGTTACGGGAGCGCGTTCGATGGTTTCATTCGTGAGAAGGTCGCAATCGTAGGCGGCGACATAGGCGACGACAATCTGGGCTATACGGAGGAAGAGGCACAGCAGATAGCAGACGACGTTGACGTGGTAATCAACAGTGCGGGCAATGTTACTTTCAATCCAACACTGGAAAGCGCGCTGCGCACAAACGTCGTAGGCACGCAGAATGTTATAGCTTTCGCAAGGCGAATGAAGCGCCCTGCGCTTGTGCATGTCTCTACCTGCTTCGTCGCGGGCAACCGCTCGGGACCTGTGTGGGAAAGCGATCCGGTCATAGGCTACTTTCCACGGCGCGAAGAGTTGGAAGGCGTCGAGTTCGACGTAGAGCAGGAGATACGCGATTGCGCGAAGCTCTCAGACCGCGTTAAGGAGGAGGCGCGCGATGCGATGATGGCCGCCCGTTTTCGTGAGCAGGCCAGAAAGCGGCTCATGGAAGAGGGACGCGATCCCGACGACCTTGATGCTATGGGATTGGCCGTCGCGCGCGAGCGTAAGATGTGGACTCGCACGCGCCTCACAGAACTCGGCATCAAGCGCGCTGCCTTCTGGGGTTGGCCCAATATTTATACTTACACCAAGAGTCTTGGCGAACAGCTCGTCGCGGCTGAGGCGGGAATAGTCCGCTCAATCATTCGCCCAAGCATAGTCGAATCTGCCGAAGCTTATCCTTTCCCCGGCTGGAACGAGGGTTTCACCACGACCGCGCCCATAATCTTCCTCACGCTCAAAGGACAGACGCAGATTCCCGCGAATCCCAAGTTGATTCTGGACATCACGCCGGTTGACCAGGTTTCGGCAGTAATGCTCGCTGTCGCCGCCGAGGCCTGCATTGAAGAACCGCGACTTGTTCACCAGGCCGCAACGGGTGATTCCAATCCGAATAACATGGAGCGAATCATCAGCCTTGTCGGACTCTACAAGCGCAAGCATTTTCAGGAGAAAGAGAGCGGCATTAAAATCGTCAACGAGATCGCGGGGCGCATGGAAGCTTATCACGTCACGCCCGAGCGATTTGAAAAGACTTCGACGCCTATGATTAATCTCGCGGCGAAGAAAGTCTCGTCGTGGCTTGACCGCGCGCGACCGCGCTGGGGCGGAGGCCGTCTTGTTGACGTGATTGACGGCGCGAAAGAGCGCATTGATCGCGTTGAAGAGGTGACGCGCGAATCCGTCGAAGCGTTCGACATGTTCCGCCCGTTCACAGTCGAGAACGCTTATGTTTTTCGCGCAGATAATGTGCGCTCGCTCTTTGCGCGCATACGCAAGGACGAGCAGGGACTTCTGCGCTGGACGCCCGAAAAAACTGACTGGTACGAATACTGGATAAAGATTCACCTGCCCGGCTTGCAGAAATGGGTGCTGCCCACGCTCGAAGAGGAGATGCGCCAGCAACCCAAGCGCGTCTACACGTACCGCGACGTTCTGGAACTCTTCGAGACGACAACGAAACGCCACGCCACGCGCGTTGCCATGCGTATTGAGCGCGACGGTCACAAGGAGCAGTACACCTACGCAGACCTGCGCGAACTGGCAACGCGCGCCGCAGCGTTTCTAGCCAGCAGCGGCGTCAAACCCGGGATGCGCGTGATGCTCGTCAGCCAGAACATGCCCGAATGGGGCATGACCTACTTCGGCGTATTGAAAGCCGGAGCAACCTGCATCCCGCTCGATCCTGAAAATTCCACAAGCGAGATCGTCAACTTCGCGCAAGCGGGCGATGCCACAGCGATAGTCGTCAGCCCTGCGGTTCTCGAAGAGCATTCGGATTTGAAGCAAGCGCTGGCCGGGGCCGGACTTGCAGACACAAAAATCTGGACGTTCGACGAAGTGTTCGAGTTGCCGTCGCAAACTGTAGAAGATCAGCGCATCAGCTTACTGCCGCCGCGCGTGCAGGCTCAAACGGTCGCGTCGCTCATCTTCACGTCGGGCACAACCGGAAGACCCAAAGGAGTCATGCTCTCGCACAGGAATTTGACGAGCATGGTCTCTATGCTCTCGTCCGTCTTCGACATGTCAACGAGCGATGGCGTTCTCTCCGTCCTGCCCCTCTATCATACTTTCGAGTTCTCTGCCGGTTTCCTGACTCCGCTCAGTCGCGGCGCGCAGATAACCTACATGCCTGAATTGACGAGCGAAGCACTTGCCGGCGCAATCAAGAACGGCCACGTCACAGGACTGGTCGGCGTGCCTGCGCTCTGGGAGATGCTGCATCGCCGCATCATAACCAGATTACATGAGCGTTCAGAGTGGATAGGCGATACAGCGGAGATGCTCGTACGCTTCAATGCATGGCTGCGCGACAAGACGCCGCTTAATCTGGGTCAGCTTCTCTTTCAACCTATTCATCGTGGACTCGGCGGGCGCATACGATACTTCATCAGCGGTGGCTCCACTTTGAGCGAAAAAGTTCAGCGCGATTTTCAGGGCTTCGGCTTCACAATTCTGGAAGGCTACGGGCTGACGGAAGCTTCGCCCGTTCTCACGGTGACGCGCCCGCAGAACAGCATGTTGATGGGAAGCGTCGGAAAGCCTCTGCCCGGCGTCGAGATTAAGATTCTTGACGCGGATTCTAACGGCGTAGGCGAAGTCATAGCGCGCGGGCCTAACGTCATGGTGGGTTATTACGAGAATGAAGAGGCCACGCGGGCAACATTGATTGAGCGATGGCTGCACACGGGCGATCTGGGCAGACTGGACGACGTTGGCAATCTATATCTGGTCGGGCGCTCGAAAGAGATCATCGTTGACACCAACGGCAAGAACGTTTACCCGGACGAGATAGAAGAGCTTTACTCGGATTCGCCATTCATCAAAGAGTTGAGCGTTGTCGGCCTGCCGGACGGCATAGGCGAGAAGGTCGCATGCATGGTCGTCCCGGACTACGATCAGGACATAGCATTATCGCGCGCCGAAGTTCGTCGCAAAGTGGAAGAGCATTTCAGGGAAATCTCTTCGACTTTGCCATTCTACAAGCGCGTAAAGGTTCTGCACTTCTGGGATGCGGATTTGCCGCGCACGGCCACGCGCAAGGTGAAGCGGCGCGAAGTTCTGGAATCCATGAAGGTGCTCGAACAGAGCATGCGAAACGTATCGCGTCTTGAAGCCACGCGCGAAGATTCAAGCGATGCTTCGTGGCTCCTGGACGTTGTTGCGACCGTAGCAAACCGCCCGCGCTCGGAGATTAGCTTAACGACCAGATTGAGCGACCTGGGGTTTGACAGCCTGATGTACGTAGAGCTTGCGACGGCGATTGAGAACGCCGGCGGCGTAATCACTTCGCCTGAGCGTCTGACCGAGGTGCAGGACATACGCGAGATGGCGAACATGGTCAGGCGAGATACGGCGGCTGCAAACGCGCGAAAAGAGCGCAGCCAGTCGCGCGAAAGCTCACCCGGCGAAGAGGACGAGATTTACATCCCGTCGTTCGTCAGAACCGTCGGCAACAAGGGCGCAGACATCGCTCAGAAACTTTTTTACGAAAAGTTTCTAAAAACACGTTACGAGGGGCGCACGAACATTCCCGTTCACACCAATTTCATCGTCGCCGCGAACCACACGTCGCATCTTGATATGGGACTGGTGAAGATGGCTCTGGGCGAGGCCGGGCACGACATGGTTGCGCTCGCCGCCGCAGACTACTTTTTTGACAACAAGTACAAGCGCGCCGTTATGGACAACTTCACCAGCCTCGTGCCCATAGAGCGGAGCGGAAGCCTGCGCCAATCTTTGCGCCACGCGCGCTCGTTTCTGGATAGAGGCTACAACGCGCTTATCTTCCCCGAAGGCACGCGCTCTATGACAGGCGAGATGGCCGAGTTCAAACCTGTCATAGGCTATCTAGCGCTCGCCGCGAAGATAGGCATCCTCCCCGTTTATATACATGGCACATATGCAGCCATGCCTAAGGGGTCGAACATCATTCGCAGCCGCGAAATCGGCGCGCGCATAGGCCGCTACCTCTCTTACGAAGAGTTGGAAGAGATGACGCGCGGCCTTCCCCGCAACGAAGCTTATCGTTTGATTTCTGCGCTGCTGCGACATGAAGTTGAAAATTTGCGCGACGGCACGCGCACCAGATTCGACGCGCGAGCCTTAAAACGCCGTCTACATAAAGAACGGCGTAACGGCGCAGCGCAGGGAGACCTGACGGATTCCTCCAGCACACAATTCGCCACAACTACAGACTGAAAAGGCAGTGATAAGTGATAAGTGATGAGTGATAAGACGAAAGCAGTTCTTATCTCATCACTCATCACTCATCACTTATCACTTTCTTTATGGCTATCACTACGAAGAAGAGAGCGCCGCGTAAGAGCGCGAAGAAATCTGCGAGCAAGAAGAGCCGTACGCTGGCGAAGCAAGCGGAGCCGAAGATTTTGATAACGGGCGGCACGGGCTTTCTGGGGATACATCTGGTAGGCCAACTCGTCGAATCCGGCGCGAAGAACTTGCGCGTGATGGCGACTTCGATTCCAGATTGGATTCGTGAGATGGGAATCGAAGGGTTAGAAGGCTCGATTACAAACGTGGATGATGTCGCACGCGCAGTCGAAGATGTGAAGGAGGTTTATCATCTGGCCGGGAAAGTCTCGCGCGAGCGTGACGATGCGCGCCAGATGAATGACATTCACGTCAACGGGACTCGCCTGCTGTGCGAAGCGGCAAAGGCTGGCGGCGTTAAGTCAATCGTGCTCGCTTCCACGAGCGGGACGATTGCGGTCACGGAAAACGGCGATGTTATGCCTGACGAGACATGGCCGCCGCCTGTTGACATCATTTCGCGCTGGCCTTATTACGCCAGTAAATTCTATCAGGAGCGCGTTGCGCTTGAGCATTTCAGTGGCAGAGGGTTGCGTCTGGTGATAATGAATCCGAGCCTGCTTCTGGGGCCGGGCGACGAGCGTTTAAGCTCCACGAAAGTCGTGCTGGATTTCATGGCGCGCAAAATTAATGCTGTGCCTTCCGGGGGCTTGAGTTTCGTTGACGCGCGCGACGCCGCTCGCGCTTTCATCGCAGCGATGCGGAAAGGCAAAGCGGGCGAGCGTTACCTGCTGGGGAGCGCCAACTGGACTTTCAAGAAATTTTTCGGGCGATTGGAAAGATTAACAAAGACGCCCGCCCCTCTACTGTCGCTCCCGAAAAAGATTACAGTCGCGGGCGCGCAATTCGTTGATTCGCTCTTCCGCCAGTGGAACATGGCCTCGCCCGTCGAGCCAGAAGCCGTAGAGATGGCCGAATACTTCTGGTATCTGGACAATAGCAAGGCCAGTAACGAACTCGACTTCGACCCACGCGACCCCGCCGAAACTCTTCAAGCCACAGTAGCCTACGTGCGTGAAAATTTCCTTCATTAAGTCTGGAGTCTCAGAGTCTGGAGTCAAAGGCAAAAGCAAAAGACTGTTTTTGACCTCTGACTCCAGACTCTAGACTGTTTTTACACGTAGCGCACGCGGAAGGATTTCAAATTTTGCTGGCAGGTAGCCGGGCAACTCGCCGTCAACTTCAATCTGTATTCTCTCACTCTTGCTCGCGGGACTGGCATTGACTGAAGTGGCGTGTGTGTGATGGACGCCCTTAATTGACAGGTGCGTGCCGAAATATAGTTGAGGGCCGTTTGCGAGAATTTTCAGTGCGCCGATGTCGTCTATTACGACGACATCGAATTTGCCGTCGTCCAGCAATGCGTCAGGCGCTATCTTCATGCCGCCGCCGAAATAGCGCGCATTGGCTATGCAGAACTGCACAACGCTCAAGCGCCGCTCGGTCTTATCGTCTAATTTTACATGGACGCGCGTGACCGGATTTGCGAACGTAGCCTTTGCTGTGGCAATTGCGTATGAGAGTTTGCCGCCGATGATGCGCGGCGTTGCTATCTTCAATAAACTGTTCTCATCTTCCTTCACGCGCGCGATGACCTCCGCGCTCATGCCGAATGAAGCTACGCCGAGGAAAAATCTACTGGCTTCGTCGCCTTTTGAATCCAGATAAGTCGCGCGCCCTACGTCTATGCTTCGCGTCTTGCCGTTGCGCAGGACTTGAGCGGCGTCAGCCGCGCGCGTAGGTATTTTTAGAGTCCTGCGGAAATCGCCGCCCGTGCCACTCGGTAATATTCCCAGGATAGCTTCGCAGCCCGAGCGCAGGATGCCGTTCGCAACTTCAGAGATAGTTCCGTCTCCGCCGCAGGCTATGATGAGCTTGCGCCCCTCGCGCGCAGCATCTTCGGCAAGGCGTACTGCATCCGTCTCGGACTCCGTGAAAGCGCAGTTGAATGCCCCGAAATGAGTGCGAAGATCGCTCGCATGTTTGGGCCATGCGCCGCGTGTGCTTCCTCGTGCCGAAGCGGGGTTGACGATGACGAGCGGCAATTTCGACATCAGTTGACTCGTGTTTCGCTGGACGTGTTTTCAGTCAGAACTTTTTCGGACGTACCGCCTTCTTCAAGGTTCTTTGCGAACTGTAGCCTGTCCGCTTCGCCAAGCTCCGCTATCTTGCTCATCAGGAAATCGGCTATCTCCTTGTAGGTGCGAACGCTATCTCTTCTGGCGGCGAACGAAGATATATCCAACTGCTCGCCGAAGCGTATGCGAATCGGCTGGCCTCCGCGCCAGTTGCCAAGAACCTGTTTACGGAGGTCGTTGCCAAGCCCGGCGATGAAGACAGGGATGACTTGCGGCTGCGCGTCTTTGACGAGTTTACCCACGCCGGGCTGAGCGCGCAGAAAAGAGTAAGGGTCGGAGTTTCGGTTGCGCATGCCTTCTGGGTGAAAGCCTACGACGTTGCCTGCGCCGCGCGTTGATAGCTCTGTGAGCAGGCGCATGGAATATTTATCAAACTCTCTCTTCTCAATTAAAGGATTCTCGCCGCCGGAAAAGAAGGGCGGAAACATTGACCACCATCCCATGATGAAGTTAACGAAGATTCCGAACAGCGAATCGTAAAAGAAGCGCCCTCGCACAGGAAAGAATAGTTGTTTGCGCCAGCGTGTCTTTCTGAAAAGCACGGTCGAGACCGTGTACATGTCGAAGTAAGAGCGATGATTGGCTACGAGCAAGATGGGGCGCGTGTGGTCTACTGCTTCGACGTTCTCAAGGCCGTAAACGCGCATGAGGTTGTAGGTCGAAAGATGAATCCATCCAGCGCCGAATGTTTTCTGGCACCACGTCCAGAAGCGCTTAACACGCCCCTCGTTCATGCGCCGCGTTAAGCGGAATGCAAAACGCTCAAGGCCCGAGAGCACGGCCAGTTCTTCCGGCAGCGGCTCAGACATCCTTTCGTCAATCTCTTTTGCCAAAAAGGTTGACCTACTGCTCCCATGTCCCTGTTCAGTCGAAGACATCACCTTACAACCGGAATCTACGAAAAGCTCGACGGGGGAGAAATTTTAGAGTCATTGATAGAGTCCCTGTAGGGACAGGGGCAATTTCTCTGCCCGTATGATTGTCAGGTTAACCCGAACGTGTTTGAAAATTAAATGCACGGGCAGAGGACTTGCCCCTGTCCCTACTGTTTTCAATCGATTGAAAAATACTTCGCTTCCGGGTGATGCACGATGATTGCCGATGTTGATTGTTCCGGCTCTAGCTGAAACTCTTCAGTCAGTTCAACGTCAATGCGCGACGGGTCAAGAAGCTCGAACAGTTTCGTCTGATCTTCCAGATTCGGGCACGCGGGATAGCCGAAGCTGAAGCGCGAGCCTTGATAGCCCTGATGGAAAAGCTTTGTCAACTCTTTTGCATCCTGCCCGGCAATGCCCAACTCTTCACGTATGCGCTTGTGCCAGAGTTCCGCCATAGCCTCCGCGCTCTCTACGCTCAGGCCGTGAAAGTATAGATAGTCCGCATAATTGTCCGACTTGAATAGCTCATGAGAATACACGCTCGCACGTCTGCCAACTGTGACGAGGTGAAACGCGACCGTATCAATGCGGCCAGATTCTTTCGACGCGAAGTAATCCGCCAGACAAAGACGTTTGCCCGCAGGCTGGCGCGGGAAAGTAAATCTCATACGCTCCGTTCGCTCATCCACATTGTAGATAATCAGATCGTTGCCCGACGATTGGCACGGGAAGTAGCCGTAGACGACGCGCGGCACGAGAAGACTCTCTCGCTTCGAGCGCTCTTTCAACTCTTCGTAAACGGGGCGCACAGTTTCGGCCACAAGCTTTCCGTACTCTTCCGCCGTTCTCTTCCCCTGCTTGAACTGCCATTGCCCTTTGAACAGCGCTGTCTCGTTAATGAAGGAGAACACCTCATCGAGCGATATATCTTCCACGACGCGCGAGCCGTAGAAAGGCGCTTGCGGGATTGGGACATCCTGTCGCACGTCCGAGCGGTTTGTGTGCGTAGTATCGCCAACTATTTTCTGAACCGCGCGCGGGCGAGAAGCTTTGCGCACGCCAAGCTTCGCATCTTCTCCAACCAGTTCATCCGCCTCTTCATCGGCAACAGCGAGTTCTGCGCCTGATTCCGACTTATCAACCTCGGAGCCGTTTCCCTTTAGCACGTCCATCGTATGTAGACCGTCAAAAGCGTCTTTCGCATAATAGAGCCGCCCGTTGTAGAGCGACTTCAAATCATCTTCTACATAGCGTCTGGTCAGAGCCGCGCCGCCCAGCACCACAGGCACATGGATTCCGCGCTCGTTCATCAATTCCAGATTGTCCTTCATGATGAGCGTGGATTTCACCAGAAGCCCGCTCATGCCTATGGCATCGGCGTTGTGCTCTTCGTATGCGCCCAGAATGTTTTCAATCGTCTGCTTGATGCCAAGATTTATTACGCGGTAGCCGTTATTAGTCAGGATGATGTCAACCAGATTCTTGCCTATGTCGTGCACGTCACCTTTGACCGTGGCGAGAACCATAGTTCCCTTTGCAGTTGCGCCGCCCTTCTTCTCCATGAAAGGCTCAAGGAAACGCACGGCTGTCTTCATAGCCTCTGCCGACTGAAGCACGAAAGGCAGTTGCATCTGCCCGCTGCCGAACAGTTCTCCGACGGTCTTCATGCCGTCCAGAAGAATGTTGTTGATGATTTCGAGCGCAGAATATGTTTCGAGCGCGAGCTTCAGATTATCTTCAAGCCCAATCTTCTCGCCGTCAATTATGTGCCGCTTCAAACGCTCTTCGACGGGCAGGTTGCTCTCTATCTTCCTGTCCCTTTTTGTCGTGACGCCCTCGAACAGTTTCGTGAATTCCGTGAGCGGGTCGTAAACGCAAACGTCTCCGTCGAACTTGCGCTCGTCATAGATTAGCTGGCGCGCAACTTCCGCTTCGCGCTTGCCAATGCGATTGAGCGGAACAATCTTGCTCGCGTTAACTATCGCGGCGTCCAATCCGGCTTCGACAGCTTCATGCAAGAATACCGAGTTGAGCACGACGCGCGAAGCGGGATTCAAACCGAAAGAGACGTTTGAGACGCCCAGCAATGTGAAACAGCCCGGAAGCTCTCTCTTTATCAATCGCAGCGATTCAATGGTTTCGAGCGCGTTCCGCCGGTCTTCTTCAATGCCAGTAGAAATGGGGAGCGCCAGCGGGTCGAAGAATATATCATGCGCCTGTATCCCGTATTTCTCAGTAGCCTGCTGGTATGCGCGCTTCGCTATCTCGAACTTCCCTTCCGCCCCTCTTGCCATTCCCTGCTCGTCAATCGTGCCGACTACAACGCTCGCGCCGAATTCTTTGGCAAGCTCAAGCACTTTTGCGAAGCGCGGCTCGCCGTCTTCGTAGTTCGTAGAGTTCAGTATGCACTTTCCGCCAGCATGCTCTAACCCTGCTTCCATCTTCTGCCACTCGGTCGAGTCGAACATCAAAGGAATTTTCACGTTCGTAACCAGCCGCGAGGCCAGTTCGTGCATATCTTTCACGCCGTCTCGCCCTACGAAATCAACGTTAACGTCCAGTATGTGCGCGCCCTCGCGCTCCTGCTCGCGCGCAAGCGACACAAGGCCGTCCCAATCCTCCCCGTTCAGCAAGTCTCTCATCTTCTTCGAGCCGCTTGCGTTCACGCGCTCGCCCACGATGAGGAACGAAGCATCCTGAACGTAAGGCTGCTGCATGAAGATGGACGAGGCAGAAGGGATAAGCCGGGCATCACGACGCTTAGGCTTGAAGTCGCGCATCGCCTCTACAACGAGCTTCAGATGCTCAGGCGTTGTTCCGCAACAGCCGCCGACGATGTTCACCCCGAAATCTCTGGCGAAATGGACGATTTGCGCGGTGAAACTCTCAGGCGTTTCGTCATAATGCATCTTGCCTTCTTTGACTGAAGGCAATCCCGCGTTCGGCAGCACGGACACGGGCAAGGGAGCGTTTTCGCACAGGTAGCGAATGCTGTCGGTCATGTTCTTCGGGCCTGTCCCGCAATTCATCCCTACGACATCAATGGGAAAAGGCTCAAGCGCGGTGAGCGCCGCGTTTATCTCTGTGCCGTTGAGCATCGTGCCGAAAATTTCAATCGTCACCTGTGCGATGACGGGCACGCGCCGCTTGTTCTGCTCGAAGTCCTCGAATATGGCGGCGAGCGCGCCTTTCGTCTGAAGCAAATCCTGGCAGGTCTCCACAATCAATAGATCAACTCCGCCGTCCAGAAGCCCTCGCACCTGCTCACTGTAAGCCGCCTTGATCTCTCTGAATGTGATGTGGCCGAGCGTGGGCAGCTTCGTCCCAGGCCCCATAGAGCCTGCGACCCATCTGGGCTTCTCTTTGGTCGAATAATCTGCTGCGATTCGTCGCGCAAGTTGCGCGGCTTTGAAATTCAACTCGTATGCAAGGTGAGCTATGTTGTATTCGCCCAGCACTACGCTTGTGCCGCCGAACGAGTTTGTCTCAACAACGTCGCATCCAACATCGAAGAATGCAGCATGAACATTTTCAACCGCCGATGGCTTGCTTATCACTAAATACTCATTGCAGCCTTCCAACTCCGCGCCGCCGAAATCGTCAACGGTCAGGTGCTGCTTCTGAAGATTCGTGCCCATCGCGCCGTCGAAAACGACGATGCGTTCTTTAAGTGTTTCTAGAAACTTATTCATATTCTGGATTTTAGATTGATATAGCATTCACCTTGAATTTTGGACTGTAATATTCATCTTCCTCAGAAAAATTGATCCAAAGCTCAAAATGAAAAATTTAAGCCCCGCGCCGTCAAACAACGCGGGGCCTTTCGATGAACCCTTAAAATCTGGTCTTGAGAAAGACTCGCCGAGCTGTTTAGCTGCTTGTTTTACGTGGCCGCAAGTCGCCTTAACTCACCACGTTTGTACAATGGTTATTGAAACATTGAGCGTCTTGACTGTCAAGACGAGAGGGCAGAGGTCGGAGGGCAGAGGCTAGAAGTTAGCAAAGGCTTTTAACTGGCCACTGATCTCTAACCTCTGATCTCTGTCCTTTCGTCCCGTTTTTATGCTACTTTCCTTACGTTCTTAACAACCTTTTAGCCAATCGTCTAACCTAATGCGGCGTGCAATCTTTCCAGGATCGTTCGACCCCGTGACAAACGGCCACCTTGACATCATTGAGCGCGGGTGCAAACTCTTCGACGAGATCATCATCGCCATACTTGTCAATCCTGATAAGAAGCCCATGTTCACGATTGAGGAGAGGCGCGAGATGATCGCGGAGGTTGTTGCCGGAATAAGAGATGATGCGTGCAAGCTGATCGTCGAAGATTTTCAGGGGCTGCTCGTCCAGTATGCTGTGCAGCGCGGCGCAGATGCGATTGTGCGAGGGATTCGCGCCATCTCCGATTACGAATACGAATTGCAGATGGCCTTGATGAATCGCAGGCTAGAGCCGCGCATAGAGACAGTCTTTATGATGCCAGCCGAAGATTATTCTTACGTCAGCTCGCGCCTCGTCAAAGAGGTTTTTCAACTCGGCGGCTCCGTCGAAGGTCTGGTTCCTTCGAGCGTAGAGGAGCGCATGAGGAAGAAGAACGACGGATAGTGAAACTAAAGCATTGCCTGTGCAGGGCAGTACACTCGCGGGCTGGCTCTATAAATGATACTGCGTGTAGATCACACACAAATCACAATCCCCAAAGGCGCTGAAGCAGAGGCGCGCGATTTCTATTGCGGGCTGCTCGGCCTCTGCGAAATAGATAAGCCAGAGGCGCTAAGGGGACGCGGCGGATTCTGGTTGAGCGTGGGAAACCATCAGGTACACATAGGAACTGAAGACGATGTTGACCGAATGAAAACGAAAGCGCACGTAGCCTATGAGGTGAATGCGCTTGAAGACCTGCGCAAACTTTTCGAGAAGCGCGGGATTGAAATTCACAACGGCATACAGATTCCCGGATACACGCGCTTCGAGATTCGTGATCCGTTCGGAAATCGTTTAGAATTTCTGCAAAGAGACGAACATCAAAACATTTTGTCCGAGCAATGAGCAAAACCGCAGCGGAAACTTTTCGACCGGCAGATAACGTCGCGCGCATGCGTGCTTCGACGACGCTTGCAGCAACGCAGGCGGCGCAGACGTTGCGCGCCGAAGGTGTTGATGTGGTCGATCTGGGCGCAGGTGAACCGGACTTCGACACGCCGGAGAACATCAAGCAGGCGGCTCTTGATGCCATGCGCGCGGGTCAAACCAAATACACTTCGGTCGGTGGCACGCGCGAACTCCAGAGAGCGATCATAGGATATTACGAGCGCGAGTTTGGCGCGCACTTCGAGCCGTACGAAGTGATGGCGACTTCCGGCGGCAAGCAGGCTATCTTCAACGCCATAGTCTCTTTGATAGGCCCCGGCGACGAAGTTTTAATTCCTAAGCCTTACTGGGTAACGTTCCCCGAAATAGTCACTTTCGCTCGCGGCACGCCGGTCTTCATCGAAACTGCGGAAACAGATTTTCAATTGAGCGCGGAACAGGTCGAGCGCGCAATCACAGAACGCACGCGCCTGATTATCCTTAACTCGCCGAACAATCCATCGGGGCGCATCATCCAGACGGAAGAGTTCCGGCGCATCATGGAGATTCTATCGGAGCGCGGGATTTATGCTGTTTCTGACGAGTGTTACCTGCGTTTTGTCTACCCGCCCGCGAAAGTTTTCAGCGCAGTAACTCTCTCTTCAGAATTACGCCAGCGGCTCTGCATCGCCGGCTCTTTCTCCAAAACTTACGCGATGACCGGCTGGCGTCTGGGATACGCGCTTGCGCCGCGCGAGTGGACGCGCGAGATGTTGAAGGTGCAGGGGCATTCGACCAGCAACCCGAATTCTATAGCGCAGTGGGCAGCTACAGAAGCTTTCAACGGCAGACAGGATTCTGTCGCGCGAATGCTCGAAGAGTATATAGAGCGGCGAAAGTGGCTGCTTGAAGCGCTCTCCGGGATTCCGGGCTTTCGCTGCATAGAGCCTGAAGGCGCGTTCTACGCTTTCCCGGACGTGCGCGGCTGCCTGAACGATGAAGTCAAAACTTCCGGCGAATTCGTAGACAGGCTGCTCAAAGAAGAGCACACGGTCGTAACGGACGGCGCTGGTTTTGGCGAAGAAGGTTTTATACGAATCTCCTACGCGACCTCGCTTGATCGTTTGAAGGAGGGCGTGGAGAGAATTAAGAGGGTAGCTGAAAAGCTGGCAGCCGGATGATTGTTTAGTGTAAGGGCTTAACCGCGCACGTCTTGGTTTCAAGTCAAAAGAGAAGCGCCGACTCATGTTGAGAGTCGGCGCTTTTTCATTGGAAGAAAAGATCGAAATTCTTCGGCTTTAGTAGAGATTGAAGTTGTATTCGATCTGAATGTACTGCGAAACGTTTCGTCCTTCGTGCTGAGCGGGAACGAACTTGATCTTTTGAGCAGCAGCTATCGCCTGTTCTGTCAGGCCATTGGGCAGGGTACGCACAGGGCGTATGCCCGTCACGCTTCCGTTCGACGAGAGCACGGCACGAAGCACAACCGTTCCTGTTATCTGATTCCTGCGCGCCTCTTCCGTGTAGGGCGCTTCGGGCTTGAAGAGTATACGAGCCTTCACCGTTACTTCGCGCGATTGGAAAATATGGTTCGGGTCATAGCCGCCACCGCCACCGCCGGGGCCACCGCCGCCGGGCGAATTGTCGCCGCCGCCAGTATTACCGCCACGACCAGGGCCTACGCCGCCGCCTTCGCCGGAGCCAACGCCGCCGCCCGCGCCTGTGCCGATTCCGTTACCCGTTCCGGGGCCGGAAGAGGGCGTGGTCGAGGTCGAATGCGGGTCGCCGTAGGGCAACGGTCTGGTGTCGGTCGGAAAGAGCAGAGGGTCTGCATTAATCGTCGCGGCAGTCGGCAATGAAGGATGCGGAATGTTTGGCGGATGCGGGTCTGGAGCCAGCACCTGCGGAATCGTCAGAGAAGCCTGCGGCAATCTTCCGGCTGATGCAGGAGTCTGTTCTTCACGACCGCCGCCGCCGCCGCCATGCGGGCGCTCATACTGAGGCTTAGAGCCGCCGCCATTACCCTTGTTCATTCCGGCAGCACCCGGCTTCGGCGTCTCCTGCTCCTGTGGGATGCTGACATCGCCCATGTATTCCAGGTCTTCACGCTGGCGGTCTGCGGCTGCAATCTGTTTGTGCCGCCAGTCATTATAAAAGTTCCAGCCGATGACGCCTCCGACCACGAAGAAGATGAAGACGAACGCGGCTATCATGCCTGCGAGCGCATTATTTGAATCATTTCGAGCGCCTGCGAGCGACCCTGCCCTTGAGACTCCGACCGTAGTTTCGTTGTCTCGACTGAACCAGCCTGAGAAGATAGTTATCAACATGCCTACGGCGAGCAATCCGAATCCGACCATTATTGCCCGCGTCGCTCCAGCCGAGCGCGTTCTTTCCAGAAGAATGACGCCGAGCATCAAGAGCAACATAGAGCCTACGGCCACGCCCATAGCCGCGCCAACACCCGGCTGCGAAACGAAGCGGCCAAGCAGCCCTGCGTAAGAACTGATGGAGCGTTTCGTAAATCCAAGGGGATCGCGCTTGAACTCAGGCCAGGTCAGTTGCGACTGGTGCGCGACAGCCTTCAACTCAGTCGTCAGGCGGCTAATCAGTCCAGCATCGTCCAGTATGGTCAGGTGATATGAATCGTCAACGGGAGCAAGCGCCTGCATCTCTATCTGGGGACTCTCCTGTTGATAGGAGAGCGCAGGGATGGTTGGCTGAGTCAGCGTCGGCTCAGGCTCTATATTCCTTGCGGCCTGGGTGGCGGCGGCTTGACCGGCAAGCGGCAGCGGCGTACCGTCCACAGGACAAAAACTGAATTTGTCGGCGAACTCTTCATGGCATGTAGAACATTGTTTCATCTTTACGACCTCGCTATCCCGCTGGGAGAACATTGGGTTTGATGCTTGAACCGCGTCCGTGATTTGTCTACGATAAGCGGCCACCACACGTTTATCAAGTGATTCGGATGGGCTTGGCGCTCGCCACTCGTCCAGCAGCGCCCTCAATTCCCTATCATCATTCATCTGAGCGTCCGGTTTAATCTCGCTCATTTCTGAATTTACTCCGCAGCAACCGTCTCCCGGCTGCTATTAAAATATGGGGCGAGAACTTTTCTCAGGCGCTGGCGTGCGCGGTGAAGACGAGCTTTCACAGTGCCAACATCTTTTCCCACAATCATTGCGACCTCTGCAAGAGAAAGCTCCTCATACTCGAAGAGGATAAGCGCCTCTCTTTGAAGCGGCGGAAGGCCAGCCACCGCCCGGCTCACTTCCCTCTCCAACTCTTCTCGCAGCAGCTTCTGTAGCGGCTCTTCCCTTTCCGGCAACCTCGGCTCTGCCGCTAAATCCTCAACGGTTACATCCTGCCCCCTCGCCTGTAGCCGCTTGAATGCAAGATTCCTTGCCGCCGCGAAAAGATATGTGCGAAGCTGCGAGCGCGTCGGGTCGAAGCTCCGGGGTCGCCGCATGAGACTCAAAAAGCAATCGTGCGTTACATCTTCCGCCAGTTCTGCCGAGCCTAGCAGCCTGTAGGCGAAGCGGAAAACCGCGTCGCGATGGCGCTCGTACAACAGAATGAATGCCGTCTCATCGCCGCCAACTGCCCTGTCAAGCGCCCGTTCGTCTGTTATTCTTTCTGGCAATGGAAAGCACTCGATCCTGTAGGAGACGCTTCCTACTCACTTATTTCCAGAAACCGTTCAAAAGATACGCCCGGTTGAATCTTTTTCTGCCGGTTAACAACTCTCTGCTGCCCACCCGCTCCTCACGCGCTATTTCAAGCATAGCCTGAAACAGCATTATACTATTCTTTGACCTTTGAAGAAGCCGGTCAAGGGTAGGCTTAACCTCGCTTATTTCGGGAGGTTGGATGCAACAGGGGGCGAAACGGTTGACGCCTCTTGATTTGCGCATCTAAACTATTTTTTCGACCGCTCTCCTGCTCAAATTATTTCTGGGCTATGAAGACCGAGCGCGGGCTTCCTTTTGGCCGGGACGAGATTCTAAACCACTTCGAGATTCAGCGACTGATTTCTCCAAAACATGAATTTTAAGCCACTTTTCAGCCGTTCACGTACCGCACGCCTGATTTCCCTTGCGCTTGCGGCCCTGCTTCTTGTCTCGAATACGAGAGCGCAAACTATCCCTGAGCCGCAGCAGGATCAGTTGCTTAACGGCCTGCGCGTACTCATCTGGACGCGCCCGGGCGACCCGAACGTGCTCCTGAAACTTCGCATTCACAGCGGCGGGGCGTTCGATACGGCTGGCAAGTCCGGCCTGATGGCGCTCCTCGGTGACGCGCTCTTTCCTGACCCCACAACGCGCGAATATTTTACGGAAGAGTTGGGCGGGCGACTGGAGGTGACGACCGATCTGGATGCGATTAACATCTCGCTTTCAGGCCGCGCCTCAGAATATGAGCGCATAATTGAGATTCTGGGAACGGCGCTTGTCACAACACCACTCTCGCCCGAAAATGTTAAAAGCATGCGTGACGCGCGCATCAAGCTGGTGCGCGAAAGCAGCATTTCGCCTGCGATGACGGCAGACCGCGCGATTGCCTCGCGCCTGTTCAGAGAGTTTCCCTACGGTCGCCCGTTCTCAGGCACGCCCGATTCTCTTTCAAGGATTGACCGGGGAGATTTGACGATTGCGCGCGAGCGTTTCCTGAACCCAAACAACGCTACGCTTGTTGTCATCGGCGGTATTGAAAAGGCTCGTGCGATGCGTGCGCTGAAACAACTTCTGGGCAACTGGCGCAGAAGCGACGTGCTCGTGCCCCCAACTTTTCGCCTGCCGGATGCGCCGGATACTCGCACGCTTATCGTTGATCTGCCCGGCACGGAATCCGCAGAAGTGCGTCTGGCCTTGCGCGGCCTTGCGCGATCCGATAGAGAGTTTGCAGCCGCAACGCTCATGACGATAATTGCGCGCGACCGATGGCAACAATCAATGCCCGCGCTCGACACACTTCCCTTCTTCGTTCGCCATGACTCGCACGTGTTGCCCGGAAGTTTCGTGATGGGCGCATCCGTCAACACAGCCCTCGCAGCAGACGCAATCAAAGCGGCTCAAAACACAATGCGCTCTCTAATCACTACGCCGCCGTCTGCGACAGAGCTTGCCAGGGCAAGGAGCGAAGCGCTCGCCGAATTGAACAAACGATTGGATCAGCCCGCAGGCGTCGCAGAGCTTTGGCTTGACGGCTATACGTTTAAGCTGGCTTCAATCGTAGACCAGATTAAAGCTCTGAGCGGAGCAACGGCTGTTGAGGTTCAGGGCATTGCTATAAGGCTATTCCGCGATGCGCCCGTTGCCACTGTAGTTGTCGGCAACGCTTCGCAACTCCGGGCGATGCTTGAGAGTACAGGGCAGATTGAAATAGCCGGGCAGCAACCCGCGCCAACTCCTTCACCTGCGTCAACGCCTACACAAGCGCCGCCAAACAGAGCGACGCCAACTCTCTTGCCAACGCCAACGCCCGCGCCGTCGCCTGCGACGCCCGCTGCGAGACCGGCGAACCCGCCGCATAGTCCCTAGAAATTCACAAACTATTTGCAAGCAGTCCGCAACCATACGTGATGCGGAACTGGTTTAACTGTGTCCGAGAAAAGTCTTATAACCGAAAACGAGCACGCGCGCCGCGTGCGCGAGATGTTTGCGGCGATAGCCGGGCGCTACGATCTGCTCAACCATCTACTGTCCGGAAACATTGACAGGCGATGGCGGCGGCTGGTGGCTGAAAAGCTGGAGGCTTCGCTGCGGAGCGAAGACGCGCTTGCGCTCGATGTGGCATGCGGTACTGGCGATCTTTCTCTGGTTCTGGCCGGTGTCACGCGCGGGCGGGTGATTGCGACAGATTTCTGTCGCCCTATGCTTGAAATCGCAGCGCAGAAAGCTGGCGCGCGCCGCCTGCCCGTTCCCTTCATAGAAGGTGACGCGATGCGGCTGCCGTTTCGTGATTCAACTTTCAACGCGGTCAGCATCGCTTTCGGATTGCGAAACCTTGCGAACGTTGAAGCCGGATTGAGCGAGTTGCTGCGTGTGCTAAAGCCCGGCGGGCGAGCGGCGATTCTTGAGTTTTCAAAACCGGTCGTTCCGGTTTTCAGCACACTGTTTCAACTATATTTCACGCGCGTGCTGCCGCGCATAGGCGGGCTGGTCAGCGGCTCGCGCAGCGCTTATGAATACCTGCCCGACTCCGTTTCGCGTTTCCCTGATCAGAAGCGGCTCGCCCGGTTGATGCGCGAAGTCGGTTTCGAGGAGGTCGAATACAGGAATCTTACTTTTGGAATAGCGGCGCTTCACACGGGAAGGCGTCCTTGAACAGTAATCAGCTCTGGTTGCATTAACGCGGCTAGGGATTGATGCAACCACAAACGTAGTCCGATTGTGGTTCGCGTTCGCTTAGCGCGCGTGCGGTTGTCGGGGCCGCGCGTGAATTGCGGCGGGCGCGAACTCAGTCGGGCTACGTTTTTTCTTTCCTCCTACTTTTCCGCATCAATCTGCTATCATCAGACTGCTTTTAATAACTCTAACGTTGAGCGCAGCTCAAAACTCTAAGCAAGCATTTGCCTTTGCGGGCTTTCGGTTTTCCTTTGCGCCTTTGCGAGAAATAGCAATTCTATTGAAGCTCAAGTTAATGAGAGTCGCAGGTTCACGCTGGAGGCGCAAAGAAAAGAGCAAAGCTCGCAAAGAAGTTTTGAGAAACTCTGCGTCTAACCAGTTCTAGTCTTCGATGAAGTACAAGCTATTTGGCGCGCTGCGCCGCATCGCCATATTGCTTCTGGTAGCGTGGACTGTTGTCTCGCTGGTCACGCTGCTTATAGAGCTTGTGCCCGGCGACCCGGCTCTTGCGATACTGGGCGAGCAGGCGACGCCAGTGCAGATAGAACAGTTTCGCCAGAAGCATGGCCTTGACCGCCCCGCCTTCTTCTTCTCTTTCTCGCGCGAGGGGGACGAGCAGAGACATTTGCGCTGGAACGGATGGAACAACCGCTACACGGATTACTGGCGCGGCATACTGCACGGCGATATGGGGCTTTCTTTTCGCACAGATCGCCCTGTCATATCTTTAATCATGGAGCGCTACCCCGCGACCATCGAGCTTGCGCTCGCCGCTCTCTTCATAGCAGTTCTCATTGCAATTCCGCTCGGTGTCATCGCCGGGAAAAATCAAGGCACTCTCGTTGATAACATATCGTCTGTCACAGCACTCATAGGAATCAGCCTGCCCAGCTTTATCATAGGCCCTATGCTCGTCTACATCTTCGCCGTCAAGCTTGAATGGCTACAGGCTTCTGGGCGCGCTTACCCCGAAGACATACTGCTGCCCGCAATCACGCTCGGCGCAGCGCTCGCGGCGATTCTGACCCGCATGGTTCGCTCATCTGTAATTGAAGAGCTTGGCGAAGACTACGTGCGAACGGCGCGCGCTAAAGGTTTGAGCGAGAGGACGGTAGTTTACAAGCATGTCTTGAAGAACGGTCTTATTCCCGTGGTCACAATCTTGGGCTTGCAGTTGGGCGTACTGCTTGCCGGTGCGATTATCACAGAGAAGATTTTCAACTGGCCCGGCATCGGCCTGCTTCTAGTAGAAGACGGCATCAACAAGCGCGACTACCGCATAGTGCAGGGCTGCGTGCTGGTCATCAGCATCACATACATTCTCGCTAACACGCTCACCGACATGGTTTATCGCTGGCTTGATCCGAGAATAAGAATACAGTAATAAGTGATGAGTGATAAGTGATAAGACGAAAGCTTTTTCTTATCACTCATCACTTATTACTCATCACTGCTTTATGAATCGTTTAGCAAACGTCGGCTTAGTAATAGTTGCCGTGCTACTTCTGGTTGCGATCTTCGCGCCGTGGATTGCCACGCATGACGTGGCGCAGACGAATCTGACGATGCGTTACCTTCCGCCGTCTGCGGCGCACTGGTTCGGAACGGATGCGACGGGACGCGACGTGTTCGCGCGCGTACTCTTCGGGGCGCGCATCTCTTTGCGCGTCGGCTTAATCGTTGTCGCTGTGTCGTCCGTTGTGGGAACAATTCTTGGAGCGCTCGCAGGCTATTACGGAGGCTGGATTGATCGCTTCATGTCCGGCTACGTCTTCAACGTGTTCCTTGCTTTCCCCGGACTGCTACTCGCAATCGCTCTTGTCGCCTTCCTCGGCGCTGGACTCAACAAGTTGATCTTCGCGCTGTGCATCATAGGCTGGGTCGGTTACGCCAGACTGATTCGAGGCCAGGTTCTGAAAGTGCGCGAGTACGATTTCGTTCAGGCCGCGCGCGCGCTCGGCGCTGGCGACATTCGCATACTTACCGCGCATATACTCCCGAACGCAATACAGCCGTTGATTGTGCAGGCAAGTCTGGGAATGGCTGGCGCTGTGCTCTCCGAAGCGGCGCTCTCGTTTTTAGGCTTGGGCGTGCCTCCGCCAGCACCAAGTTGGGGCGTGATGATAGAAGAGGCGCGCGACCTTTCCACACTTTCGATGGCTCCGCACGCGCTCATCTTTCCGGGCTTAGCGCTCGCCATGACGGTTTTAGCCTTCAACTTCATTGGCGACGGCCTGCGCGAATACTTAGACCCGCGACAGCGAAAGCGTTAGATTGTTTGCTGGTGGGATAGCGTGCGGCTAAGATCACGTCAGTACCGCCTGCTTAAGCCGGGCGGGTAGTGTTTTCAAGAGATAGGTGAGCAGCAATATTACTAAAAAACCCGCCCGGCTTAAGCAGGCGGTACTGACTTTTATCGCATGGCGTCAACGATTGTTCGAGACAATTCCAAATCAGGCAGCAATATTGCCGATGCGAAATCTTCTTCGCCGGCCCGCGCCATTGCGATTTCCATAAAACATCTTTCTAAAACTTATCCAGTCCCTTTAGCGCGTCTCAAACAGTTCTTCCGCCGCAAGATGAAGCAGCCCGTTGAGGCGCTGCGCGATGTCTCGTTCGACGTGCGCGAGGGAGAGATTTTCGGCCTCATTGGTAGAAACGGAGCGGGCAAGACCACGCTGACGAAGATCGTTGCTACGCTCGTTCAACCGACTTCGGGCACAGTAACGGTCAAAGGGTACGACAGCGTGCGCGAAGACGAGCGCGTGCGCGCTCAGGTCGGGCTTGCGACAGCCGAAGAGCGTAGCTTCTACTGGCGCTTGACCGCCGAGCAGAATTTACTCTTCTTCGCGCGTCTTTACGGTCTGGATGAAGCTCAGGCTCGACAGAGAATCTCAGAGCTTCTAGAACGATTCGAGATTGAAGAGTTGCGAGCGAGACGCTTTGCGGAGCTTTCGACGGGAAACCGCCAGCGTCTGGCAATGGCGCGAGCGATGCTCACGCGCCCGCAAGTGCTTCTGCTGGACGAGCCAACGCGCTCACTTGACCCATTGGCCGCCGCGCGCGCACGCTCTCTCATAGGCTCGCTCGCCAGACAAGACCCGCCCGTTTCCGTTCTGCTGACTTCGCACAACCTGACTGAAATAGAAGAACTTTGCGAGCGCGTCGCTGTAATAAGTCGCGGCCAGATTCGCGCGCTTGATACGCCCGAACGCTTGCGCACGCTGCATACTCCGACAGAGCGTATACATATCTTTGCGAAAGAAATTTCCGTAGCAAACGCAAAGAATCTTTTCCTGCAAAAGTTTGACGAGATGGAGATTACTGAAAAGACAGGCACTCTCTCTCTAAGCTTCACACGCAAAATTCAGGACAATAGGCTGAACGAGGTAATTCGCGTCCTGCGCGATGCGGGCGCGGAGATAGTGTCGTTCGATGTAGAGAGAGCCACGCTGCTGGACGTAATGGAGAGCTACGAGCGGGAGGATGAGGTGAAAGCTGTATGATTACGTCGCTCATTAAATTCCTGCGCCGCGTGCGCGCTTTCGTCATACGAGATTTCCAGTTGACCATAAGCTACAAGCTGGAATTTTTCATACGCATCATGTCCATCCTCTTCATGGTCACGACCTTTTTTTTCGTCTCGCAGATTTTCGTAGGCAGCGTCAACACCCCTTTCGCGCAATGGCGCAATCCGCTGGCGGCGTGGATAACGGGCATGGCGGTTCTCAACTATTTCATGACGGGGTTTTCGAGCCTCGCCAACGCCATACGCTCGGAACAGGCGCAGGGGACGCTTGAGAGTGTGCTTTTGACGCCCATCAGCGTCCCCACAGTTATCGTCGCAAGCTCCGCATGGGATTTCGTGCAGGCAACGCTCTATTCATTTCTCTACCTCTTTTTCGGCTGGCTCTTCTTCGACGTTCACTACGAAGGCAGTATCTTTCTGGCGCTTCTCTTTCTAGTGTTGACGACTATGGTGCTCGCGTGCGTTGGAATTCTTTCCGCGAGCTTCACTATGGTCTTCAAGCGCGGCGATCCATTCGGAATCATTCTAGGCACAGGCTCTGCGCTCTTCTCAGGCGTGCTCTTCCCCACACAGCTTTTGACGCTCTACGGCGGAAACATAGTAGGCTCGATACCGCGTCTTCTGCCAACCACGTACGGCCTTGATGGGATACGCCGCGTCCTCATCGAAGGACAGAGTTTCAGCCAGGTCACACAACCACTGGTAACGCTGCTCTTCTTTCTGCTAGCGCTCCTTCCCTTCTCGCTCTGGGTCTTCGGACGAGCCGTCCGCCGCGCCAAACGCGAGGGTAGTTTGATACAATTTTGAAAGCGGGAGACAGAAGTCCGAATTCAGAAGCCAGAATGTTTGAGTAGCTTTCAAGTTTTAGAGATAAGCGAAAAACTTGATGATTATTCAAGCACTCTTCTTCTGACTTCTGACTTCTTAACTACTTATGCTCGTCTCTTACACTCCACGTTATTACGCTGACATTGGCGAGGGGCATGTCTTTCCCATCCGAAAGTTCGAGATGGTGCGGGACAGGCTTCTTCGTGAAGGGACGCTTCTGCTTTCTGACCTTGTTGAGCCGCAGCCCGCCGCCGTCGAAGACGTGCTGCTTGTACACACGGAAGACTACGTGCGGCGACTTCGTGCTGGCGCATTGACCGCACGCGAGATCAGGCGATTGGGGCTGCCGTGGTCTAAGGCTCTGGTGAGACGCTCGTTTCTGGCGACAGCCGGGACGATAAACGCAGCCCGCTATGCTCTGCAATATGGCGTCGGCTCGAACTTAGCGGGCGGCACGCATCACGCTTTCCCGGATCATGGTGAAGGATTCTGCGTGCTTAACGATGTAGCCGTAGCGATTCGTGTGCTTCAACGTGATGGGATGATTGAGCGCGCGAGCGTAGTTGATTGCGACGTACATCAAGGCAACGGTACGGCCACGATTTTCCAGGACGAGCCGCGTGTATTCACTTTCTCCATGCACGGCGCTAAGAACTACCCGCTATTTAAAACACGGTCTGCGCTCGATGTGGAGCTTCCTGATGGAACCGGAGACGAAAGCTATCTGAAGATTCTCGCAGAGCACCTGCCGCAACTATTCGCGCATGAGCCGGAGATTGTTTTCTATCTGGGCGGGGCTGATCCCTTCAATGGTGATAAATTAGGCAGGCTCTCACTCACTATAGAAGGCTTGCGTGCGCGCGACGAGATGGTGCTTGCCGAGTGCCGCGCGCGTGGAGTTCCCGTCGCCACAGTGATGTCGGGAGGTTACGCAGCCGACATCAGCGACACGGTTGAGATTCACTGCAACACCATACGAGCCGCGCGCAAGGTTTTCCACGGCGCGCCAGCTTTTGATCTGAACATGAGATAATATGGACTTAGTAAATAGAAAGAATTTGAAATGTTAAATTGAGAAGATGTGGCGTGTGCTGAAAATTTCGTTTCTGGTAATAACCGGCCTTCTGGTCGGATGGCTCGTTTACGAAGTCATAACTTTTCCAAGTGTTCGTAGATTGCAGACCGAAAATCCTGCGACTACCGCTTTGATTGAAACGCGGGCGCAGGAAGCGCGTGCTGATGGCAAGCAGCCGCTTCGAGTTCAGACGTGGGTGCCGATTGAGCGAATCTCGCCAGCCTTGCAGCGCGCTGTGCTGGCTGGCGAGGATTCAAACTTCGCAACTCATCACGGGTTCGACTACAAAGCGATTCAGCACGCATGGGACGAGGCGCAGCGTGAAGCCGAGCGCGAAGCGCGCGAGGAGCACGACGACAATTCCAGCCTCATCCCATCCATGCCCGATTTCAAACGCGGCGCTTCTACCATCACACAGCAGCTAGCAAAAAATCTATACCTTACGACCGAGCGCTCATTCATACGCAAAGGGCGCGAGGCAGTCATCACCTATTTTCTTGAAAAGAATTTGACGAAGAAACGCATTCTCGAAATTTATCTGAATGTAATTGAATGGGGCGACGGAATCTACGGAGCTGACGCTGCGCGGCAAAACTATTTCCACAAGCCCGCCGCAAATCTTTCTGCGCGCGAGGCAGCGTTTCTGGCCGCGATGATTCCGAACCCGCGAACCATCTTCAACCCTCAACTGAACCCCAGACGAGTTGCGCGAAGGCAGCGCATCATCATGCGCGGCATGCCGTTCGTCCAGATGCCCCCCGGAACTGGTTGAAATTCGTGATAACGATTAGACAGCATCGCAGGCGATACTGTCTTGCCGCTCCAGAAGCTAAATAAAAAAGAGGCCGCTTTCTGATTTGAAAGCGGCCTTAGAGTTTGGAGAGGTCTTCGTATGAACAGTGCCAGGTGGAGCTTAAAGGACGAACTCTTTCGATAGCTGAAGCTCTGCCTTGCGAAGCTCGAAGCGTCCGCGACCGTAGTTGCCGTCCGGCTTCATCGCCAGAACGATAAAGTATTCGTGGCTCAGCAGTCGCATTATTACAGTTGCGCTATCGGTTGTGACGACCATCTCTTGCAGGCCGCCCAGACCAACGTCTTCGCCTGTACGTCGCGCGCTTCTAAGTAGCGATGTGAACTCTGCTGCTGCAACGTCCAGGTTCGCGTCGTCGGCTTCAGGCGTGAACAGCTTCTCGACAGCTATGCCGTCCGTGCCCATTATCATCGCACCCACGCTTCCGTCCGTGCGCTCAAGAATTGCTTGAAGAGTCTCTTTGAACATCCAGCAACTCCTTTCCCCTTACGGGCGCGTGCCGTTCAACGCGCCGGGTCTTGCGGTCGGAGCGTTAGCGGGCGGGTTCTGCGGCTGCGGAGCCTGCAACATCTGTTGACCGGGATTCTGTTGCTGCTGTTGCTGCTGCATCTGCTGCTGCAACTGCGTCGGCGTTGGCGTATTGGTCGGCGGGTTGCCGAGCGGGACTGGCTGCACGATTGTCGTCGTGCGCGTTCCCGTGCTCACGGTGCCAGCCGTCGGGCGACCCTGATAATCCGGGCGATAGATGTGCGGAGTGATGAAGAACAGAAGCTCGCTCGTCGTGCGCGAAGTGATCTTGCGCTTGAAGAGATTGCCCAGAACGGGTATGCCGGAGATTCCGGGCGTCCGCTGCTGCGATTCGCTTTCCTGATCGGCCAGCACGCCGCCCATAACGGTTGTGCCTCCGTCTGGAACCAGCACTTCCGACTGCATGCGCTGAGTGTCAATGCCGGGCACGCCGCCTACGGCTATGCCGGAGTTGATAGTGTTGTTCTCAATCGTCACACGCAGGACTACAGTGCCCACGTCCGTTATCTGCGGAGTGATAGAGAGGCGCAGAGGAACGGAGACGAACGTTGTGGTAACGACCGCAGTGCCAGCCGCTGCCTGTGTTGTCTGTACAGGAATCTGCTGGCCGCTCTCAATCTGCGCGGGTCTGTTGTTGAGCGCCGTCACGCGAGGCGTGGCTATGGTCTTGGCCTGCCCTTTCTGCTCAGCCGCGCTCAAGAGAAGACTGATCTGCGCGGTGCCGATAAGACCTGTTGTCAAACCTATGACGGTGCTGGCTGCTGCCGCTCCCAGATTGCCAAGCGGTTGTGTAGAGCCGCCGAGTCCGCCGGGGATGCCGAACGGATGCGGGCCGGGGGTGGCCTGACTGTTTGAGCCGCCGCTTCCGCTTCCGCCCGAACCACCTGACCCTGAGCCTGACCCGGAAGTCGTGCCGATGGGCAGAGTGCTGAGGGAGCCTAGACCGCCGCGACCGAGGCTTGCAACGGCTGCGGCCAACTGAACACCTAGGTCACGGCTGAAGTTGCGCTGCGCCAGAACGATTCTGGTTTCGATTTCGACTTGCGGCTCCGGTTGATCCAGGATAGCAACCAACTGTCGAATCGCTTCAATGTTTTCACGAACGTCCGTCACGATCAGCGTGTTGCTCCGACCGTCAACTTCAATCGAGCCGCGACGCGAGAGACGGCGCGAGATGATAGGCAGCAAGCCCTGATCGCCGCTTGACCCTGTTGCGTCGCCACCAGCGCCGCCGGAGAAGCTGAGGTTGGTTGCGCCGCCCGAGAACGCGCCCGTAGAGCCTGCGGCCTGCGCAAGCGTGCCGGAAGCGCGAGCGTAATTCAGGCGTATGAATTCTGTCAGAAGCGGCGAACCCTCTAACCGCGCTTCGTTTATCTGCTGCTGAGTTGTTGCTTCAGCCGCCAAAACTTCGACAGTTGCCACACGCAGTATGTTTCCCTGAACATCTATGCCAAGACGGTTGGCGCGAAGTATTGCGTCCAGCGCGACGTTCCAGGGAACGTCTGTAACGTTCACGGTGACGGGAACTGCCGTCACAGATTTATCAATCACGAAGTTTACGCCGTATTGCTCCGTGATGTAGTTCAAGATGTCGCGTATGTCTGCATTGACGACGTTGAGGTTGATAGGCTCGCCCACGAAACCGGGCTGGCCGTATCTGCGTCCCTGATCCGACTGCTGCGCGTTCGCGTCAGCCGGAGAGATATTCACGTTCGGTCTCTGCTGCGGAGGAGCGGGCGCGGGATTCTGCTGCTGCGCAAACTCCTGCGTGTTCTGCGCTGCGTGATTCATGGCCGCGTCAGAGTGAGCAGCCGTCTGTGTTGCTGCGCCAGCTTCTTCGTTTGGCGTTAGAACCACCACCAGATTTCCTTCCGCCATCTGTGCACGTCCGCTAGCGGGCAATCGCAAATGGACGCGAACATGCGCCGTAGGCACTGTGCCCGGTTCAGCGCTTCGCTCAACAGACACTCTTTCCACAACCGGCGATGAGAATGTATAGGCATTCGCAAGGTGCGACGCATCAACGTTCGGCAGGTTGATTAAGACTGTTTGCGCGTCCGGGTTCGAGACCGAATAGGCCATCGGCGCTGTCGCCGAGATTGTGATGAAGGTTGAAGCGCCGGAGGTGCTGGCGCTCAGCCCCGTAGCAACCGCCGGTTTCAGATTGCCCGCTACTGCGAGCACTGTGAACAGGCACAACGCAAAGAGCACGAGCGACACTCTTTTGATGGCCGAAAAGAATCTGTACTGATCAGGCATGTTTCCCTCCTTAAGGGAATTTAGGGCGACCATGAGACCTGCCACGCGCTGCGCTCGTTTGTCGCGCCCGGAAAGCGAAGACTACATAAAGCGCGCGCCGCACAACGCAGGACTTGTCGCCGGGTTGTCAAAGTTGACGCGCGCCCTGATTCTTTTGAAAGAGAGAAGCGCGCGTCCCGGTTGCTGTACTCTCATGGCAGCGGACAGGCTCAGGCTTCCCATCCGACCATGACAAAACTTATGAATCGTTACTGAGCCTGAAATGACTCAAGTATTCCGTTATCGAAAACAATGTTCCCCTTGTTCTTATAGACCCACTGCTCACGCCTACCATGTTCGGTCGTCGCGTAAACGATGTCGTCGGGCGCGCCCCAGCTACGAATAGCCTGCTGTTTCGTCATCCCGACCACAACTTTGTTCTGCCTTATGGCCTCTTCAATCGCCTGCTGATCCTGGCTGCCATTCGCGGCGGCGCTGGCATGCTGGCTCGATGATGCGTTGTCTGCCGACGCCCCGGAGCCAACCCCGGAATTGTCGGAAGACCTTTGAGAGGTCATGGAATCCGTCACAGCATTAGGCTGGCGCAAGGGCACAGTGACCACGCTGCGGTCGCGGCGACCGTCCGTCCAGCGCATCTCGTGGCGGAAGACCAGGCGATCTTCTTCTATGGCAACAAGCTGTCCGTCGAAGAATGACTCGCCGGGATAGATTACATAAGAGAGGTGAATCGGCGTGGCCTCGACCATAGCAGCGTAGCCGCGAGGCGTGCGGAAGATTCCGTTCACCTGCACTTCGCTAAGCAGCAGCGCAGTGGTCGGCTTAGGCGCGGGCAACTGCGCGTTCATGGCCGCCAGCTTCTGCGCCTTGTAGCGATCTATGCGCTCCTGAATCGGAGGAACGGCGAGCGGCACCGGCGCGCTGTTAGCACGTTTCACGTGCGCTGGCGCTCTGAACCTTCTAAAAGGATCGTGATCGCCTGGGCGGACGCTGGGCGTTTGCACATTCTGCGTCTGTGCGCCCTCTGCTTGCGTACTCTGCGCTTGCGCTGCGGCCTTTGTTCTGTGCGACTGAGCAAAGCTCTGTTGAGCGCAGCCGAAAACTATTAGCGCGCACGAGAAGACGCCCAGTCCTGCGTTTCTGAAAATTTGTCCGTAGTGCATCATGCTTGTTTCCCATTCAAAACCGCGCTTTTCGGTCAATACGCGGAGAAGAGTTTAACCGGCTAGTTAGTGGGCTTCAGTGGCGGAAGAGGTACGAGGCGTGACAACCAACTGCTGCGGCAGTTGCGGCGACTGCTGACCGGGCTTCTGCCCCGGCGCACTGGCCTGATTGTTCTGAAGCCTTTCGGGCGACGAGTAATAAGCGGTCAGCAGGAATTTCGAGTTGACGGTTCTGTTCGACGCTTCTTCGTCCTGCTTGACCTGCTCGATTCTGAAATCCGTCACGGAGACTATGCGCTGGTAGTGAGCTATCTGGTTGAAGAACTCGCGCAGGTTGCCGAAAGTGCTCGTGACCTGAACTTCTATGGGCTTGCCCGTGTACAGTTCCTGATCCACGTCCGGCTTAGGCGTGAAGGCCGTCAACGTCAGATGGCTTGTGCGCGCTCGGTCTTGCAAACCTTGAAGGATGCTTGTCAACTCGCGCTGCTCCGGCAAGAGGGCTTTCAGATCGTCGTACTCCTCCTGTCGAGCCTTGTACATAGCCTTTATATCGTTAAGGCGCTGCTGAGCTATCTGCGCCTGCATGTTCTGACGGCGAAGATTTTCCACCTGCGCGTTTATCTCACGAGTCTCGGCGCGCGTTCCGCTGGTGACGAAGTACCAGAAGCCAAGGTAAACAACCAGCGCAACGACCAACATTATCATCAGGCGCGTGTACCAGGCCATCGTCTTCAAGCTTCCTAATTTCATCGCGTCTTTCCTATCCCTTCACGCACGGAGCTATCGTCCCCGGCGAGTCTGTTTTATCTTTCGGCCACAACAGGTAACTTGCGGCCACAAGTGTTATCTCTGGGCCACCTGGTTGGCAGGCGGAGTGTTGGAGGGTGCGCTGTTTTGCGCTTGCTGAGGCTGAGGCTTGTAGTTGCACTTGATCTTAAACTTCACCACGTCAGGTTTAGGCGCGTTCACATCTTCAGGCACTGTGAGTGAAGTTCTGATTACTTCGGCTTGCTTGCGCTCGGTTTCAATATCCAGGTCGCTGAAGAGGCCCGCCGAAAATTCAAGGCTCTGGCCGAAGCGCGTTACAGCAGCCTCGTTTGGCGACAGGCCAGTGATTTCAAGCGTATCGCCTTTCTGCTCTACAGTCTCCAGAAAAAGGCCGGGGACGGCGTTGGCCCTGTCTCGCAACGCAGCCAGAACAGACGTTGGCCCCTGCTGCGAAGCGCGCAGCTTCTGTATGGCGTCAATGCGGCTCTGAATCTCCTGCGTCTTCTTCTCAAGCTCAGCGCGCTCGCGGTTCACCGCGTTCATCTCGTCGTTTATGCGCTTCTGATTCTGAAGCTCTGTCATCGCCGCAGCTTTCTGCAAGTGGGCGCTGAAGAAATCGTAGCCCATGCCAGCGAACAACAAGACAGCAATGATGGCTGCGTGAATGATCGTTTGCGCGACCGGGTTTGTTACTCTCTCTTCGACTGCTGCGACACCGCCGCGCGGCCTGTCAGTTACGGATTCAAGGAGGTTAATTTTTATCATCGAACGTCCACTCCTCTCAGAGCCAGTCCGACGGCCACAGCCATCTCAGGGACTATCTCGCGCATGTATTCAGGATCAAATTTGCGGGCGTCAACGGTTATCTGCCGGAACGGATCGAAAATCTCAACAGCCATCTCGAAACGCTTCGCAAGATAATCTCTCAATCCCGGCAGCTTCGATCCACCGCCCGAGATGAGAATCTTCTGCACCGTCGCTTCATGATCGTCGGCGGTGGCGCGGTAGAAATCCATAGTCTTCTGAATCTCAAGGCCAAGTATCTCCGAGACCGTTTCCATGATGGAATTGATCTGGCTTTGCTCGACGCCTTCAGGAAGCTGCATGCCGCGCTTTACGGCTTCGGCCTGATCGAAAGTCAGTCCGAGTTCCTTCTGCAAGAGTGAAGTATACTGGCTGCCGCCCACAGAAACGTCGCGCGTGAATACTGAGCGCGTGCCGTTCAGTATGTTGATGTTCATTGTCGAAGCGCCGATGTTGAGTAGCGCAACGACATCGCCGGGCTGCGGTCTGTAGTTCACTTCATAGCAGTTCTGAAGCGCAAAGGCGTCAACGTCAATCACGGCAGGTTCTTTACCCGCGAGTTGAATCGCCTGCCTGATGTTCGAGACCTTATCTCGTTTGCAGGCCGCCATCAGCACATGAAGCGCGTCCGAGCCGCTTCCGGTTATCTGGTAATCCAGGCTAACGTCTGCAACGTCGAACGGGATGTGCTCTTCGGCGTGCCACTCGATTGACTCTTCCAACTCTTCTTCGCTCATCTGCGGCACGACTATGTTTTTGACTATGACCGAATTGCCGCTCACACCAGCCGCGACCCTCTCGGTCTTCATCTGGTTCGAGCGGAAGATATTCTGTACGGCGTTCGAGACGTTGTTGAGTTCCATGATCTGGCCGTCAACGATTGAGTCTTCGGGCAGGCTCTCGTAGCCCAGGCTCACTAGCTGTATGTTGCTGCCTTTGCCCTGCAACTCGACCGCCTTGACCGAGCTTGAACCTATGTCAAGCCCAACCAGACCCTTTTTGCTGAGACCGCGTTTCAACATGATTTGGTAGTTCCTTGCGAAGAGAATTGTGATCGCCTGCGGTGGCAGCGGCGCAGTCTCATGCGAGCTTTGCGCGCGCGCCTGGACATCGTACGCTGATTTGTCATTGCTCTTTGTCCGGCATGTCTGAAATGTTCTGTTACGATTTGCCTTAACATCTTTGGTGTGGTGCAAGCCCTTTCGATGGGCTGCCTTCGTCAGAGGAAACCGTTGGAGACTTTCTTTTCGCGTCCAACTGTTTTTGTTCTCAAACCAGAGTGGAATGAGTGGCGGGAGAAGCGTTTCAGAAAATCTCTTTTTCAGAGAAACGCTTGATCCGTCTCACTTCGGTAACCCGGCCAAGTCAATAATCGCGGGGGGCGTGTGCGGCTGACTTCCGTTGGCTTTGCGAACCCAACTCGCGTTGGGCGTGCCTTTCTCGGTTGACTTTCAAATTCGCGCTGGCCGCGCTATTTTCGGGTGAATTAGCTGAAGGCCGCGCCCGGTTCGTTAACCGTTTCTGCACAGGTAGGAAGCGTTGTACTCCCTACGACCTAATGAGACTACAATACGTGCCCAACATTGTCAATCAATTTTTTGCGCGTTTAACTTTCTGAGTTTTAAGGTGATATAAGATTGGGGCTGGCTGGCAGCATCTTTACCCAGACAATTTCTGGAAATAGTGAGTGATGTTTCCAGAGGGATTTCCAGAAAATTACTGCGTGAAAACCTCGTAGATTTCCAAGGTTGGCCGTGTCTCCGAAAGTCCTTGAGGCTGCTTTCTGTGCGCCGCTATGAACGCCTGGGATTCAGTCCATTCCTGGAATGCTGCGCGCGTCTGCCAGCGCGTCACCACCACGTAGGTTCTTCCCTCTATGGGTCGCAGCACCTGCATTTCCATAAAGCCCGGAACTTGGTCAACGGCGCGATCCCTGTTCTTGAAAGTCTCTTCAAACTCCTGCTCTCGCCCCTCGGCCACAGTGATTCTGTTCATCACCACGATCATCGCATCACCTCTATACGGATAAGTTTTAAGTCAAAGTAGCATAGACGAATGCTTGCATCAAACTTCATCATGAAAGGTGGAAGCACGACTACGTAATGGCTGTTTCTCTAACCTGATTATCCAGCAATCAAGCTCCGCTTCAGACCAAGCCAGCTATTAGCTTCTTGCTTCTCTGCTCTGCATACAGCTAGGATGCCAGCATAATGAAACTCGTTCTCAGATTAGCTCTCGCCATCATCATTATCTTTGTCTTAGCGCTCGCTTTTGTGTGGTGGAATCAACCGCAGGCCGCTGACATGCGCGCTTATGTTCCGGCAGACACGCTCATCTACATTGAGGTCAACAAGCTTACGGACATTGCTACAGGAATCGCCTCTACAGATGCGTGGAAAGCGCTTGCGCCCCCGGCAGGAATCAGATCGAACATTGGACAATTGAGCCGGTGGCAGCGTCTGGCCGCGTGGACTGGAATTGGCCCGGCGGAATCGGTCGTTATAGGTCGAGCGCAGGTGGCAGTGGCTGTTTCAGGTTTCGCCACATCTTCGGAGAACGAAGAGACTTTCAACATAAAACCGCTCTTCGCCGTCGTCATCGAAACTCATTCGAGCGAGGCGCGCGCGCGGGCTTTAATTATGAAGCGCGTTGGCGAATTCGCCAGAAAAATTTACGGAACGGATCAGCCCACTTCAAAACAGGCGGACGGGATAGAGTTAATGATATGGAGTGCGCCGACGAGTGAGAAGTATATTGTCGCGGCAATCGAGTCGGGCGTTGCTGTTGTAGGGAATGACGAGGGAACTGTTAAGGCTTGCATCGCAACGAGGCGCGGGCTACGACCAAGCCTGGCTTCAAATGGCGAGGTTGAAGAGATGCGTCGTAGAGTTAATGGCGCTGATGCTTTAGCGTTCGGATACATCTCGGCTGCGGGCGCTTCAACTCTGCTTGAGATTGCAGCCAGAGCCTACTTCGGAGCTTCTACAGACACAAGCGCGCAAAGCGGCGCGGGAAGCCTTTTCTCTCAGTTGCGAAATAAATTTATAGCCGGTGTCGGCTGGAGTTCACACATAGTCGGCGGTAAGGTTGAAGACCGCTATTTCATCAATCTTCAGAACGGTCTTGCGCAGAATCTGAAATCCCCGCTAACGATTGATCCGACAGTTAAGTTCGGCGTCTCGGATTTTCTTCCAACCGAAACATACTCTCTTTCGCGCTATAACTACCGCGAACCCGCAGCAGCCTGGCGCGGTATGAAAGCAGTCATCTACTCTCAGCTTGATGTAGCAATGGCATTCTTTTTCTCAAGCAAGAAACTGCTGGATGCTGTTCTCGTTCCCTACGGGATTGACGAGCCTGACATTTTTCTTCGCAGCGTGGGGCCGGAGATTGCAACGGCGCGTCTGGATAGCACTGGCGAAGGGACAATCACGATTGTAGAGGCTCGTGACGAGAATGCGTTGCGCGAGTTTGTGAAGAGAAGACTCGGGACGAACGTGAAAACTGAGCATATGGGAGACGCTGAGTTTCTAATCTCTTCTGACGTAGAGCGCGGCGCAGCGGCATTCGTCGCGGGACGGCTTCTTCTGGGGCCGGAAGCCAATCTACGCAGATGCTTGGAAGCGCGCTCTCAAGGTCAAACTCTCTCCCACTCCGAGCAATTTATAAGAACCGCGCAGACTGTCTCATCAGACTCTTCGACCAACGCGCTCACGTACACACGCGAGACAGAGGCTGCGCGCGACTTCATCACGAGTCTGGCGTTGCAGCGCGGCTTACGCGATCACCCGCCCGATGTTGAAGGGCTTAATAAATCTCTTGAGCAACTCGGCTACTCTGTGAGCGGGACGAATCTTGTTGAAGGCGGGTTCGAGAAAGTTACGCGCTCGTCATTCGGACTATTCGGCACGCTTGTTACGCAGATCGCCGGAAGCTCTCCGCAGTAAAGTGATTTTGTCACCCACTGTTCTCTAACGCTGGATTAAAGATTAGCTCATCCTATTATTGTCTTCGACAAGTGGCCGAGCGAATCTTTTATAGCCTGGGTTAATTCGAGATTCTTCACGCTTCGACTTGCGTGGGATCGAAGGGATGGTTTGCGAGCACGGCGCGCATGCTTATCTGACCGTGCAATGCTCTGATATAAGTTCCGAAGCGGTGTAGCACAGGCGCAAGCTCGACTGCCCCACGAGCGGCTGCGACCTCTTCGATGAAGCGCTCGCATGTCTCCCAATCCTTGTACATCAGGAAACGCAGGCTGCCCTCACTGAAAGCTTTTAGCTCCTTCATCAATGGAGTAATCGGCTGCACGTCACGTTCTTTCTCCGCGCGCAGAACCAGTTGAAGCAGCTTCCAGAGGTCGCTTCTTAGGATGAGCGATTGCTCAAGTCTGGTCTGGTACGAGCCAAAAAGTTTCACACCATCGAGCGTCGAATCGTAGTGCTGCGCCAGCGCTACCGTTGACTGCTGGAAGCTGTTACGCAGCAGACCGTGCGCAGTCTCGACTTTAACTTTGATGGGCGGAGCCTGGCGCTGCGAAGAAAGGTTCAAAAGCTCGTGAGCGAAAACTTTTCTCAGCTCCATCTTTATAGCGTATCCGGTAGCATCTAGCGTCTCCATCACCTCATTTTCGGCACTCTCGCCGCGCAAGGCGCGCGTTTCTATAAACGCTACCAGCCTTGTTGCCTCTTCATGCACGAGCGTGAAGACAAGCAATGTTTGCTTGAGCGGCTGGTCGTGTTCGAGCAGCCTTTGAATAAAGCGAAGCCATTCGAGCATGCGCGCGAGCGACACGAAAATGTGCAGTATGTCCGCGCTCAGGTTTGAGGGATGCACGAGTTTGCGCGCCAGGTCACTAAGAACGCTTTGAAGTTTCGCGTCGGCTTCGCGGCGCGCGCGGCGTTCCAGCGCGACGGCTTCGTCGGCGGCAAATATCTCATGCGCAACCATCTTGCCGATTGCCCCCCATGAATGAAGGCTGACGGGACGTGTTTCGAGCAGGGCTTTACAGAGCGAGTTGGCAGAATAGAGCGATTCGCGTAGATGAAAGAGAGAGTTGTTCGATGCGCTGTTCTCTTTTTGCGCGCCGGAAGCTGAAGGCTCGGAATTTTCGCCGAAGCTTTCGTCAAACAGTAAAGGCTCTTCGCTCTTCTGCTCCGCGCTCAACCGTGCAACCATATTCGAGATGTCCCTGATTGCAGCGCGCGCGACGCGCAACTCGTCGCTCCAGTCATGCTTGATCCTCTCGATGGTGGATGAATCGGCGCAAGGGTGGTTTCGCATCTCAAAGAAGCTGCGAAGTGACAGAAGCCACACGCCCACCTCGAACCCCGGATGATTCTCGGAATCCGTCTGCGGTGGCGGCGAGAGATTAAGACTGGTTGAATTTTGAGTCTCTACGTTCAAAGTCAAAGTGTTCAGATCGTCCAGGTCTGTTGGGGTGTAGAAACATCGCCTGATGAGCGAAGGCAAGCAAGACCTGCTTGCTGGCTTGCTCATTCGATTGTATGCGTGATTTACTCCGCTTGCAAAACATTTTTCTGAGCCATTAATCTTTGCCGTGAAGGCCGTACTCGTTTGTAGACAGATGAGCGAGAGCACTTCTCAAGAACTTCTCATCGCCACTTTCAATCGCGGGAAAGTGATAGAGATTGAATCTCTTCTTTCCGAGTTGCCCTTGAAACCGCGCGGCCTTTCAGAATTTGCTCAAATCGAACTGGTTGAAGAGACCGGCATTAGTTTCGAAGAGAATGCGATATTGAAGGCCGAAGGGTACGCGGCCCAAACAAGAATGTGGACACTGGCAGACGATTCCGGTCTTGAAGTCGAAGCGCTTGCTGGAGCGCCCGGAATACTTTCGGCTCGCTACGCGGGAGAAGGTGCAAGCGATTCGGAGAGAAATAATAAACTGCTGAACGAGTTGGCGAAAACAGGCGACCACGCACGACGCGCACGATTTGTCTGTGCCATCGCACTGGCAGACCCTTCTGCGAAAACAGCCCATCTTTCGATTGGAACTTGCGAAGGAAGAATCGCGCACGAGATGAGGGGTTCGAATGGATTCGGATACGATTCGGTTTTCATTCCTGACGGATACGAGCAAACTTTCGGCGAACTGTACGCAGAGATCAAAGAGCGCATAAGCCACAGGGCGCGTGCGTTACGCTCTGCGCGCACATTTCTGGTAGAGCATTTTCGTCTGGAAAGCTTGACCTGAATCGAAACGGCTCGTTAGAATGATTAACGAATTTCAGCGAATTGATAAGCTGAACAATTTGTCGGGGCGTGGCTCAGCCTGGTAGAGCATTCGGTTTGGGACCGAAGGGTCGGAGGTTCAAATCCTCTCGCCCCGAATAAAAAGGGGGCTTTCATAAGAATTCTTATGAAAGCCCTTTTCTCTAACTGCCGGGTTTCCCAACTCTCGCGCTCTAATTGACGTAGACGAAGCTATCTTGCGAAGCGTCGAGAAATTTATCCTCTACGCTGGACTCCACCTTCTGCTTGTACCCTCTCAGGATGAGTAGCCCAGCCGCTTCGGCATTGATCGGTCTGGAGAAGAGATAGCCCTGTCCGTATTCGCATTTCATCTCTTTAAGCAGGGTCAATTGCGCCAGCGTCTCAACACCCTCGGCAATGACTTTCATGCCGAGATTGCTGGCGAGCGTGATGATGGTGCGAACGATCTCTGTGTTCTCATCTCCTGCTCCCATACGGCTGATGAACGAGCGATCAATCTTCAAGGTGTTGACGGGGAAGCGGTGCAGGTAGCTCAATGAAGAGTAGCCCGTGCCGAAATCGTCTATGCTCAGGTGAACGCCGAGGGCACGCAGCTGCGTCAACATGGTGCTTGCTGTCTCAGCGTTCTCCATCACGACCGATTCCGTTATCTCCAGCTTCAAACAGCGTGGGTCAAGCCCTGTCTCAGAAAGCGTACGCTTAATCTGGCCCAGCAGGTCTGGTTGCGTGAACTGCTTGGCCGAAAGATTGACGCTCATCATCAGATGCCTGTGAGCAGGATTCTGCCACTGCCATTCGTGCATCTGTCGGCAGGCTTCGTGCAACACCCATTGGCCCAACTCGACTATCAATCCTGTTTCTTCCGCTGTAGAGATAAATTCCGCAGGCGAGATGAAACCGCGCTCAGGGTGCTCCCAGCGCACCAGGGCTTCAAAGCCAGCCAGCCTGTCCGCGTCCAGAGAGACTATTGGCTGGTAGTAGACATGAAACTCCTGCCGCTCTATTGCGCGACGCAGGTCGTTCTCCAACTGCAATCGCTCGACGGCGCGTGCGTGCATTACTTTGTCGAACAGTTCGTAACGCGCTTTGCCGTTCTCTTTGGCTCGATACATGGCCGTGTCCGCATCACGCAGAACGCTTTCCGGGTGATCGTAATCCGTAGTGCTCAAAGTGATGCCTATGCTCGCGGTGGTATAGACCTCGTGGCCGTTCAGGTTGAATGGGCGCATCAACTCTCTCTGCGCGCGCTCGGCCACTTGAATCGCATGGTCGTATTCGTTCAGCCCGTCCAGAAGGATTGCAAACTCGTCGCCACCCAGACGCGCTACGGTGTCGGTCGGGCGCAGGCATTCTTCCAGTCGGCGCGCGATGGTGATGAGCAACTGGTCGCCTGCAACGTGTCCCAGGCTGTCGTTGATATTCTTGAAGCGATCAAGGTCAAGGAAAAGAACTGCGAAGAGATGGTCGTGATGCAATTTCGCGCGCTCAATCGAGAGCTTCAGATGATCTATCAGAAGAGCACGGTTGGGCAGCCCCGTCAGCGCATCATGAAAAGCTGCGTGGCGGAAATGCTCGCGGCTTTCTTCCAACTCTCGGCTGATGCGCTCCTGTTCGGCTATGTGCTGGTTCAACTCTTCGACGTGACGCTCGGCCTGCTCTGCGCGCTCGCGTTCAATCTCAGCACGCGCTCGCTCGGCTTCAGCGCGTGCGCGCTCCGACTGCTCGGCCTGCGCCGAGGTCGCTCTGATGTCTTCAAGATACTTGTAGTAGGTGAAATAGAGGATCGAGATTATGGGGACGGCGACGAGCATGGCGTAGAAGCCGACCATACCGACGCTGCTTGCGATTAGGCTTGCTGCCCCTGCGCCAGCAAAATAGGTGATTGAAATCCAGAGAAAATTCTCGCTCCACATCTTCCAGAACGGCTGGTCGTTCTTGAAAGACATGCCAACAGCAGCAATCCCCGTATTAGCAAAATACTGCACCAGCGCTATCACACAACTTCCCATCAGAACGACTGGAAACGTTTGTCTCAGCAACGTGGTCGGATGCCCGAAGAGCAGGTTTACTGCCTGCGCCGTGAGCATTGTGGAACAGGACATGACAGCAGAGTTGAAGAGAATCGTGCGAAGCTTCTTGCCGACTCTGGCGCCTGAGCAAAGTCCTTCTGCGGTCGCTAGAAGGATGGCAGCGTCGCCGCCGTAGAGCAGCAACGCCAGAAAGATGAAGGTATCGGAGATGGTGATGTTTGTGTTGATGCGCGGAACTTTGACGGCAAGACGTGAGCTGATGATAACGGTCACAAAGGTCAGAAGCAGAAAGCGCATATCTATCTGCGCCAGCGAGATATGAGCCACCGATGAACAGAGGACTATTGCGCCGAGAACGACTATCGTCCACTGGTATGGGCTGGCGAATCTTTGTCTGCCTACGAGTTTCTGTGTTAGTTCCACGCGGAGTTACCCTGAGAGATGTTTGCGCTACTCGCCTGTTCCTGAGAAGTAGAGCGTATTGTAATGGCTGTGAAGTTTGTATCCGGCCTTCTTGTAGAGCGCACGCGCTCTGATATTCTCTTCGTTGACGATTAAACAGAGTGAGGCTGATCTCTGCAAAAGATTGCGCGCCAGTTGAGTCATGCAGCGCAAGCCCACACCTTTGCCGCGCTCCGCCGGATCAACGTATATGCCTTCAAGAAAAACGGCTTCCGGGGTCTCTGTAATTACATCCGCCTTAAAGATCAAACGCCCGTCTTCAATCCACGTCCACACACGCCTCTGCTCAATGCGGCGCGCGATACGCTTGCGCATTCCTTCCGGATCAACGTAGAGCGGGTTGACACCGTTCTCTTCAAAAAACATCAATGCGTTCACGTCAACAACTGACTGTAAACAATCATATGTTGCAGGACGTAACTGAGACACCTCTTCGATTCCTTCGAGCGGAGAGTTTTGCACAAGCATCTTTTCGTAGCAGATGAGGCGCGGGGTGCGACCCGTCTTTGCGAAGTAGCTCAAAAGACGCTCTGCCTGATTCTGCTCGCCTCTGAGAAGGAATGAGAGCGTAGACTTCAGAGATAGTTCTGCGAAAGCCTCCAGAGCCGATTCATTGTGCGTTTCGATGATAGTCTTGCGGCCAACCAGAGCAACGCCTTCAAGTTTGCCTTCCCTGTTGCGGAAGCCGTAGAAAGAGCCGCGATTGTGAGAACTAATCAGACCGTTATCACGGATTAATCCTGCGATGAATGAATTATCTACGGGACGCTGTGCAAGGAAGGTTAGAACTTCGGATTCATCTTGCGAGGTGAGCGCGCACAGGTTGCGGCTCGTTAAAGAGTTGCTCTCAAGTGAGAGTGGATGCGGCGGAACTGTAATGGATTCGGAAAGCATCGCTGACGACATTTCATGCTCCTGAAGTGATTAACCGGAGGGGCTGTCCGTCTTAACGTGATTGATACGCGGAGAGCGGGGAGAGGCTTCTCCGCGTATCAACTCAAAGGCTGCTTTCTAATACATACAGGCAGTGTTGTCGCCATTCACAGCGGCTGACATTGCCTGCACAGCAGCATCGCTCATGATGATGCCGTCGCCTATGACAACACCGTCGCCTATGACAACGCCGTCACCTATGACAACACCATCGCTCATGATGATGCCGTCGCCCAGCAACTGGCTGACAGGCAGGAAGGCTGTGCCGTCACCAATGACGACGCCGCTGCTGGTCATGATGTTGTCGCCGATGACAACGCCGTTCGTCATCATCGTGTTATCAAGCGTCACAGCATCGCTGCCTGCGATGGCGGCATCGCCTATTACCACGCCGAGGCCGTAAACCTTCTGGTACTGCATGATGAGGTTAGTGCCTTTGGCGTAGCTGTAATTGAGAACCAGACCTTGCGACCATGAGAAAGTCTTACCTGCAATGGTGGTCTGCGGCGTCGGAGGAGTGTTAGTCGTCAGTAATGCTGTGCCAAGCGATGGGTTTGAGCCGAGGTCAATTCGCACAAGCTTGGCAAGGCGTATTGCGCCTTCGATGTTAAGCTCGCCCGCACCCTGCTCCAGCATATTGAAGCCCGCGAGCGGCTGAGCCGAGTACATCAGGATAGCTTTCACCATGTTCGGCGTTAGCTTCGGATTTATTTGCAGCATCAAGGCCGCTGCGCCTGAGACGATGGGCGTAGCCATCGAAGTTCCGCTCAGGTACATCATCTTCTTGTTATCATCATCTGTGACACCTGAATCCAACTCTGGATGCTGGGTAACGAGAAGATTGTTGTCAGATTCAGCATAGACCAGCTTATTACCGGGAGCGGCGAGGTCTGGCTTCACAAGATCGTCGTAGTGCTTGACGCCGTTATCATCCGTGTAATAGCTGCGTGTTGGCCCACGCGAGCTGAAAGTGGTGATGCCATCATCGTTGCGAGCGTCTGTGCCGAAAGTATTAGCAGCGCCGACAGTGATGACTGAAGGCTCATTGCCGGGCGAGTGAATTTGTCCGTAGAGTTTCTGTCCGGCGCTATTCTTTCCGTTGTTCCCTGCTGCGACAACAACGACGATCCCCGCATCCACTAGCTTGCGAGCAGCGCGGCACACCGGGTCATTCTTGTAAGAATCCACTGCCGGAGCGCCGAGGCTCATATTCACTACGCGGATGTTGTATTTAGTCTGGTTGAGCGGATTGCCTGAGGAGACGGGCTTGTTCGGATCAACAGGACTGATTATCCAGTTAAGAGCATTCAACAGAGCAGAGGTGCTGCCCGTGCCATCCGATTTCAGCACGCGCAGGTTGATGATACTGGCGTTCTTCGCAACACCTTCATAGGCGTTTCCGTTTTTTGTGCTTACTCCGGCTGCTGTAGAAGCGACATGTGTACCGTGACCGTAGTTGTCCTGAACTGTATTCTGGCCTGTGAAGTCCAGGCTATAAACGATGCGCGAATTGAAAGCCCTATGGCCGGTGTCCATTCCCGAATCGAGAACGGCAATGCCTACACCTGAGCCGTCGAGCGTGAATGAGGTTGGCAGTAAACCTAGAATTGATACGCCCTGTTGACTTCGCACAAGGTCTGTGCCCGTAGTCGCCGTGATGTGCCCGAAGGACTCAAGCTGTCTGTCCGGCGAGAGGTAATTTGCCAGACCGCTCGATGCCAGACCCTCTATTGCTCTGGCCGGAACGCTAAGCTTCAGCGTGCCCAGTTGTGCCAGGCTATTATTAACAAGCACGCCGTCACGCTTGAGCGTCGCCAGAAGTTCTGCGCTTCTGACATCGTTCACCTGCATGATTACGTTGATGCGCTCGTTGGGCGAGCTTACGCTGGCAACCATCTCTCGCAGGTCATCGGAAACCCTGCTGCCTATGAACTCTTCATCACTACCGCTATTCCTATTCTCCGCGTCGCTATTCTCATTCGACGCCGTTGCTTCTGCCACCCCATCGACTATGCTGATCGGCTGGAATAGATTATTAAGCGACGTGTCGTTAGCGATGTAATCGGCGTATGCTTCGGATGAAGCCCCGCCAATCATGCGTAACTGTCCATGACTGATTGCGTCTCGCACAGCGGCTGAAGCGGCAGGGGTCGCATATGTGCCGACGAACTGGTGAAGCTCCGGGATGAAAAGAATGATTTCATCTCTTGCGCTCGCCGCTTCTGCGATAACACTTTGCAGTCTGCTCACAAACTCGTCGCTGGTCAGCACGCCAGCCGAGAGCGCCCCTACATTCAGGCTGAAAAGGCTCTTGCCACGTAAAGTGTCCGGCACGCGGCCAGACGCGATTCGTTGCGCGATTCCGCTTGCGATTACCGCCGTGTTAACTTCCTGCTCGGAGATCAGAACAGGATTGCCACGCTCTTCGTTTGAGAGAATCCTGATGGTTCGATTGATTTCTGCGTCACGACCGGTGACAGGCTCTAGCCTTCCCTGGCGAGCCAACCGCGTCACGTCCGTCGCATAACGCGAGAGAAGCGGATAGCTATTTCTGCGCTTTGCCGTCGCACCGGGCTGCGCAGAGCCTGAAGCGGATTGCGCTCCGGCGTTTTTCCCAATGATTGCTCCGCTGCAAACCGAGAGCAACATTGAGAAAGCTATGAGCAGTGAAACGAGCGGGGAACGTTTATTAACTCTCACCTTTGAGACTCCTTAAATCCTAACTTGATTTCTTATTTCAACCGAACATTGTGTGGGCCGAGACTGCTGCCCGCCGGAAGTATTGGCAAGCTTTGTGCCGCATAGTTTCAGAGCCTTTTTCTGCGATTTTATTAGGGAATCTGGATGCTCGATCTAATCTGCATCAAGATTGACAGTAAGAAACAGTCAAGATGAGAGAGATGAGTCAGTCAATTAGAACGGTCATGCTCGCCAGCTATGAAAGAGATGCTCACGGCCACTTTAAGCGTACGTAGCTATCTATGAGATAAGACCTACCCGGAAGAACTATCGAATTATGTCAGAGCTTTATGAGAGGCAAGATATGAGTTCAGTTCCCTCGTCAGAGCTTTTCAAGATGCTCTCCATTAACCATCCTGTTGCTTTTTGTGCAAACATTAGGGCTATTGAATTCCTGTCCTCTGATCCTTATGAATTTCCACAAGTGAGAATCACTCTTAAGTGCGGTTTTTCGGTAAAAAAGCTAAAATTTTGGCGATTTATTGCAGACTTTCCCGCCTGTGTATGATATATGTTGCTTCCGTAAGCTTTTTCAAATTTCCCTGACTCACTGGAGGTAATCAGACCACGCTATGGCGACCAAAGCGGCAACCGGCAAAAGACGGATGACTCAATCTGAAGTTGTGAATCACTTCGCCGAAAAATTCGGGCTGAAGCGTTCACAGGCAAAAGAAATCTTCGAAGAACTAGCCAATCTGGCTGGTAGCGAAGTTACATCGAACGGCGAATTTGTGCTCCCCGGCTTCGGCAAACTTGTTCGTTCCGAGCGAAAAGCACGCGAGGGCAGAAACCCCGCAACAGGCGAGACCATTCAAATTCCTGCCAAAACCACGCTCAAGTTTCGCGTAGGTAAATCTATGAAGGATACGGTTTTGCCTAAGAAGTAATAGGCCGTTTAAATCATAATCGATAAAAGAGGCGGCGCCGCCCTAAGATTCCAACATCCCCCCAGATCGTTGTGAATCCGGCGGCGCTTCGCTATGAAGAGTGAAATTCGGAACGCTCTCTTCTTTTCCACTCAATTCTTGTTTCAGACTCCAGGAATCACAGATTTTATACGGCTTAAACCCTATCTATCTACTCAAGGCTTGTCCGATACAAGGGATTTCTTCAGCCAATCCGTACCCGCCTGTAACTCATCTAGCTTCCAACGAAAGCCGCATAATCGTTGACTTAATATAAGACAACAGGGTTTTACGAATCGGATTCCAGTCATCCCCAATCCCGTACTTATTTTCCGGCAAAGGTCTCCTAAAAAAATGTCTGGAAAAATCCAGACGTTTCAAGTACAATCGCCTGTTTTGTTGGACACAATCTGACCTCGCTGTAGCTCTATTGGTGAGTACAGGTTTGTCGTTCCGTACAAAATAGCTTGGGAATTGCAACAATTCTGCATCCCAAACCGTAATCTTGACATCTAAAATATCTAGAACATTCATCGGGGGCGCGTCGTCGTGAGGGGACTTATTCGACCGTGCTTTCGAGTACAGAAGGAGCAAATAAACAGTGATTTTCGACCGTCATCTGCCGCTTTCTGAGCGGCTCTTGAGAATCGATCATATCCAGGCGCGCCGTTTTTCTAAACTTTCAGGCTCGTCCCTGGAAATCGCCACAGAGGGCATTATCCGTCATCTTCGCGCCTGTGACCGTATGGACGTTAACCCGGACACTTCAGCAGTGCGCGAGATCATTGACGATGCGCTGAACGGACGACGTGTTTTCGCCGAAACGGCTGACGACCGCCGCGCTGCGTAAGCGTTAGATTCCAGCTTTACCAATTTTAAGAGACCGCCTTCCCTCAAGTTGGCGGTCTTTGCTTTCCGGGCGGGTTCAAACATCAAAAACTTTCCTTAACGAGATATCTCGCTTCCTTTCTGTTTCTAACTCTTGATTATTCATTCGCTTTAGCATGCGCGGTTGACGCTGGGTGCGCCGCGCATGTTAACATCGTTCCTGAAAATTACGCTCCCGTAGCTCAGTGGATAGAGCATCTGCCTTCTAAGCAGAGGGCCGCACGTTCGAGTCGTGCCGGGAGCATTATCGAATTCGATAGCTGGTTTGCGCACTTGTCATTCTCAGCTTTGGTTGCGTATTATTCTTCGCGTAAGTTCAGCTTTGTGGCGGCTATAGTTCAGTCGGTTAGAACGCAAGATTGTGGATCTTGAGGTCGAGGGTTCGAGTCCCTCTAGCCGCCCTCTAAAAAGTCAAGGCCACCCGTAACAGGTGGCCTTATCCATTCCTGGTTTCATAAATCAAACTAGCTTTCCTCTTTTATAACGAGCACGGCGTTCACCTGTCCATAATGCTGATAAGCACCCCAGGTTGAAGTCATAAAATTGCTCATAACTTCTCTCCGAGCAGCCGAGATTGAAGCGCCGAGGGTTTCGCCTGTGAGGGCGTTTTCGTAAAAAGACTTTGCCATCAGGACGCCGGGGTCGTCTTCTACGGGCCAGCCTGCGCCTATGTAGTTCGAGACGCCGCGCTCGAAGAAACTTTCGGCCAATCCTGCGAGATGCTGGTTCATCTCGTCTGCGGATAGGGGCTTCCCTTCTCTCACTACAGCCGAGTAGCAGGCGTTGGCGAAAACGAGACGCGGCACGCGACGCGCTTTGAATATTTCCATAGGAGTGAGGAAGCAATCTTTACCAAAAACCCAGCCGCCCAGGTTCGGGTCTTTCTCGTCGAAGTATCCGTGACCTGCGAAATGAATAACGTCAAACTCCTCGTTCAATATCAGGCCGAGCAGTTCAACAGGGTCGCATTCGTCCGCGCCTATGTGATCCACAATCTCTATATCGAGGCCGCTCTCTCGCTTGAAGCGCTGGAACACTTTGACCACTTCGCGCCCCTCAAGACGCGCGCCCGCGAGTTGATACTCAGGCTCCGGCGCAGGGTCTGCTATCACCAGCACGCGCAGGCGACGATTCAGCGGCGGCGCTATGCCTGGCGATGAAGAAAGGCGAGTTCTGAATTGACGCGCAAGCTGAAGACTCGGCCCGAAGAAGACGTTGCCGTTTATTCCTCCAAAACATGCCATCTCCCACGGGAACGATGCCGTGCTGCGGTCTAAAACGAGAGTGAGCGGAGTGTCGTTGTCAATGATGCGCCCGAAGTCTTCAGGTATCAGGTAACTGTAGAGCAGCTTGCCGAACATCTCCTGCTCTTTAATTGTGCGCGCGCCCATCAAGTGATCCGCGATGCCTTCAACGAAGAAAGTCTGGACTATACTCTCGCGCACAGGAATGACTGCTGTGTCGGTCATGGCCGAAAGCCTGAACACATCTTTGACAGTGCCACCTTCTACCGTCTGGTCGCGCTCGACGGTGATTCTCACTCCGGGTCGCTGAACGTCTTCGGGCATGAGGTCGTCCGGGCGCTCAGGCCCGCCGCTGCGCGGCATGGCGCTCTTCGGCTTCTCGCTTCTGACCGTTATCTCCAACTGCGCGGCTGACTCGTCGTCTTTAATCTTCTTCAGAGCATTCACAATATCGCTGTGCCTGCTCTTATCTTTCTCTACCAGCAGCAGCGTCTTCAGCTTTGTCTTAGGGGGCAAGCGACTAAGCGCATCGCAGACGCCGAACAGCAGACTTCTCAGCGCGCGTTCTATACTCATGTTGTTGCGGCTCGACCCCATCAGCACGGTCGCATAACTTTCAACGTCCAGAGCTGAGAGCGCGTAGGTGACATTCAGCATCAGGTAACGAAGATCGTCGCGCCCGAACGTGCCTTCCTCTCCCATACCTGCCAGTAGAACTGCGCGTGCAGCTATCTCTCTCTTGCTGACGGGTATGAAGAAGAGTTGGCCCAGGTCTGCTCCTATCATGCCGTGTTCGTTAGCTCGACTTATCCAGTAGTGCAGAGCCTTATCCAGCGAAGCTTCTGCGCGCTTGGGCGCTACACCTTTGTAGTGGCCGCAGACGATGATTGGCGCGCCTACTCTGGATATATCGCCCAGCACGACTCTTATCTGGAGTTTGCGCCGCGCCTTCTTTCTCTCGCGCTTCTTACGCCTATTTTCGAGAACCGCAGCATGTTCAGTCTTTTGATCCTGTCCCAGCGTCGCCTGCATGATTAGCTCTTCGGCGACTCGCTCCTCTTCCGGGGTCGCGCTTTTCTCTCTCACCTCTCGCGCAATCCTTTCAACCTCATTGCCGAGTTGCTGGTCTGCCACTGTGTGACGCGCGCGCACTGCGCCCGGCTTGATTGAGCGTAGCGCAGGCGGGTTGGTCGCCAGCGTGTTGGTGCGTCCCGTCGAGAGGATTTCGTCAACGGCTGTCAACACAAGCTCGTTTCTAGGAAGATCGCCGTGCGCTTCGTCAACGTAGTAAGTCCTGACGCCCGGCAAAATTCCCAGAGCGAAGGGAACGCGCCCGTCTCCGTTGAAATCCGAGGTGTAGTCGAATTCGCCCGGCGAGACCATCCTAAGCCCCGTCAGCGTCTCGCGGTTGCATCCGGCGATGTAAATCATACGCTCAGGGGTGACGGTCTCTTCATCTAACTGCGCGTGAAATTCTATAGCGCGCTTGAGATGATCGGCGGAGACAGATGGCTCTTTCCAGTTCTCGGCGCGATAGATTACCTGCGCTGTTTCTGAAATCTTTTCAGGCGCGGGGAGCATCTGGTACGTGCCTACGAAAGTGTTCAGGACTGCGAGCAGCCAGTTCATGTCATGCTTGACATCCGCCTTCTCCAGCCAGCGCACAAGCTTTTCCGTCCCCTTCATAGCCTGCGGTATTGCGAATGATCCGTAGTTGGGCGTGCCCAGCATCACCAGCTTTCCGCCGCGCGTGCCCTCCGCATCGTTTATCTTCTCCCAGACATCTTTGTGCCTGCGTATAAAATTACGGCAGACAAGTCCGCCCATCGAATGAGCAACAAGATGAACGGGCTGGCCGTTCGAGTTCGCTTTGATGAAGTCCGCCAGAGCGTCCGCAGCAACGTCAATGTCCTTTCGCCAGTCGAACGGAAACGGAAGCACACGCCATCGCGCGCCAAGATAGACGACTGCTCGCGCGTAAGTTCTTTTGTCAATAACGCTCGGAGCGATTTTGAATCCTGAATCGGCGTCGCGCTTACCGTCCGCAGTCAGCTTCAATCGCCCGACCTGTCCCCATGCCATCCTCAGTATGTTCACCCAGATGAGGTCGCGGTCGCCGTCTCTTTCGACCGATTCGAGATTCGTCCCCATTATGCCGGGGAGCAGGATTAAGTTTCCTAAAGTGCCTGCGCGCGTACGCATAGACTGCGCGTGGTCTGCAAGATTTCGTAGATACTCGAACTCTTCATCACCGAAATACTGGCGCATGGCCTCTTCGCTCGTGTCGCCGCGAGCCGAGCCGCGTGTAGGACTTTGCAATTTCTTCTCGAAATCGTCCCAGTCCATACGAGCAATCTTTTCCTGCTGAGCGTTTGCCATTGATGTGCCTCCGTTTTTTATAGAGCGTTCATCGCCCTAATGCTTCTTTACTTCTGGATTGAAGTTTTGGCAGAGCCTCGCGGATTCTCTTTCGGAAAAATGCGAGGATGTTAAGGTCAGCGCTGTTCGGTCATGCATTTCTGCCGAAAAAATTACGAGCACTCGTATGAATTATTGATTGTGGACGTGAAAGCGTTTTCGTGAGCTTGAGGCTCGCAAGTTGCAGCGTCCTATGCGTGTCCAGTGAAGCACGTCCCGGTTTTCAATTCGAGTAACGCGCGCACTTTATCACGAAGAAGAAAGTTTGTGCCAACTAATTTTCCGCGAGCCTACCATGCGCTACGCGCTCATCTTCTATCTTACAGCGCTGGGGTGAATGCGTTGAGTGAAGATGGCCGTACGCCTCCGGGTATGGCCGCCGAAAACAGGTATAAAGATATTGCTGACATTCTTCGTGGGCAGGACTCGCCTGAGTCGTCCTGAGAAACCTTGCAACAAAACGTTCTTTCCCTCACAATTGCCCGGACAATCAATTGCGGACGGGCGGATTTGGGATTGCGGATTTGAAGAACTGATTGAATTTGAATTGACAACTTGTTTCTCAAGCCCGCTTTTCAACCTGCTTTTCAATCCGCAATCCCAAATCCGCCCGTCCCTAATATACTGACCTGATGTTATTAAGGATTTTTCTGAATGTCTGATACAACGAACTACGCAAACAATTCACAACTTTACATGGTCTCAGCCGACTCGTTCGAGTTCGAGACTCTTGAGCAAGAGAACGGTCGTGCGACTGTAATTAAATTTCGTCTTGATAATTCTCGCTACTTTGCCGGAGACGTGCTGCTGGTTCTCTCCGATTCCGATGTTCACTTTCACGGCCTGATTGGAAGAATCGAGGACGGCTGGGCTACGGCCACAGACCACCGCGATTCGCTGCTCCCGGCGACGGTACAATAGATTTACAGCGCCGTCAGACTCGCACGCGCCGGCTTTGCCCGGAAGTGATTTGTCAAAACTCGTATCGCCTGTTCTTCTTCGGAGGTGCTTATGAGACGCTGCGCATGGCTTCTGATAATCCTGCTGCTCGCTCCTTTCAATATGGTGTACGCGCAGAATCAGCGCGCGGCCAGAGAGCATCTGAAGCGCGGCATGGTTCGTTTCAGCCGTGGCGACCTGGACGGCGCTGTGGAGGAATACACTCAGGCTATAGAGCTTGACCCAACTCTTACCGAAGCGCACATCTCACGCGGCAAGGCTCGTCGCGCCAGAGGAGATTTGGACGGAGCAATCCGGGATTTCGAGCGCGCCATTGAGATTGACCCGCGCTCCGCCTACAACAACCGGGACATAACGCAAGCCTACACGAATCGCGGCTTCATACGCGCCAACCAGCTTGATATTGAAGGCGCTCTCTCGGATTTGGACAGGGCAATTAAATTCAGCCCTACGGACGCGGACGCTTACGCCAAGCGCGGGCGCGCGCTTCTCATCAACAGCAACTTTGAATCTGCCGTAGCCGATTTCGATCACAGCATCACATTAGACCCGCGCAATCCTCTGAACTACGTTGATCGCGGCATAGCCCGTTTTCATCAAGGGCGCGAGACGGAAGCGATACGTGATTTCAACAAAAGCCTTCAACTCAACGGCGACCTGCGTCTCTTCCTTCAACTGCACATCATGGAGCTTGAGATGCTCATAAAAGAGGCGCAGCAAAAACGTCAGGCAACACAGCCCAGAATCGCGCGAGCTTCACCCTCTGCACAGCACCAAACGAGCGGAACTTAACATCAGATTTCAACTCTCCTTTGCGTTCTCTTTGCGTCTTTGCGTCTTTGCGAGAAATATTCCTCACGCAAAGACTCTGGAGGCGCTAAGATAAAAACTCAATCATGCAAGGCGGGCGTTGATTTAACTCATCTAATATTTCACGTGTGAAAAACCAGCAAAGCATTCTCCCTGAAGAGGTCGAAGCCTACCGCGACCGCATGTGGCGGCGCGAGCCTGAGTCGCGCGTCGAAACGGCAGGGGACGCAGAGCGCCTTATAGAGAGCGTAGGATTCTGCTCCGCAATGACGGATGCGCGGCGTCATGGCCCATCGCTCTACATGGCCGTCTGCGGTCGCCGCGACGCATTCATGCCGCGCAACGTGCAGAAAGATTACGAGAGCAGCCTGACGTGGACGATTAAAGATGAAGTGATGAGGCGTGGCCGCGTCTACTACGCGAAGCTTATGAAAGGGCGCTCGATCTTCGTCTCGCCCAGACTCGTTCCGCACTTCAACGCGCTGTGGGGCGTGGGGCGCAGACAGGAAAGCGCGCGACTGTCTAAGGACGCTCGCGCCGTCCTTAAAATTCTTCGACGCGAGTGGGAGATGGCGACCAGCGATCTGCGCAAGGCCGCGAAGATGGAAGACCGCGCACGGCTCACTCGCGCGCTGGATGAATTGCAGCGCGCGATGAAGGTAGTACCGTCCGACGTTCTATACGAACCCTGGTTCACGTACATCTGGACGCTGGCAGAGGGGCGCTTTCAGCAAGAGCTTTCACAGAAGGTCAAACGTGAAGTAGCTCTCAGAGAAGTGGCGCGGGCATTTCTCACGGGCGCTGGCATGACTTTGCGCGGCGAGCTTGCGAAGGTCACAGGGCTTTCAAGACCCGAAGCCGGACGTGGCAACCGCGCTCTTGTCACAGAAGGTTTCGCCGAGCGTGTGGGCGAAGGAGTGTACAGAATAGTGGGGATGAGAGCGGAAGAATCAGGTATGAATGATTAACTCTTGGAAAGTCTGCTTCCTCATCAATCGACGAGTTTTCTTTCCCCTTCGATTCGTTTCAATTCGTCTTCAGTCTCTTCATGTGCGGTCTGCTCCAGTCGCACCGCTTCGAGCGCGAGCGGCAAGTGCCCTCTGCTTTCGTTCAAACGTCTGAGCGCAAAATCGGTCTCGCGCTGGCTGGCGTCGCGGCTCGCAGCGGCTTCGATCATCTGTAGTCGCGCCTGTGATTCATTGCGCCGCTCCTCTGCTTCGCGCCGTATCTGCTCCAATCGCTCGCGGTCGTGTTTGAGTTCGTCGCGTAAGCTATTGACCTCTGCGCTCTGAATGTAATTGGCGCGGTTGAGCCTGCGATCTACCAGCAGTAAATCTTTCTTCGTTCTGGTGAGCACACGCGATGCCGTGATGCGCGAGGCAAGAGTTTCGCGGTATGCGTCGGCTAATAGAAGGTTCTGCTGCTCCATCTGTTTGAGTGCTGCGCGCTCGGCTCGGCTCAACTCAGGCATGAACCATGAAAGGTCGCTCGCCGTCACCCCTTGCGCGGCAACGCGGTCGCGCACGACCCTTTCCCAGTGTTTCCGGTAGAGGAAAAGCAGAAGGGCTACGATCAAGCCCACGACCGAACCCAGCGCAAGCGAGGTCATCGCGAAGAGCATGTAGACGCCTGCCCCTTCAGCCGCCAGAAAATATCGCAGCAGAAAATAGAGAGGGAGCGGCAGAGAGACCAGAAGAAATGCCAGCCAGGGCGCATAGCGAAGCAGCGCTGACCAGAAGCGATCTCTCGTGGTGATTCTGTTGTTAGTAATTGCTTCCTTACCAGACATTCAAGTTTCAGTCTATCTCAAAAAAGCGATTCGCCCCTCGGCGGCGCGCGTGTGGCATACATAAAATTTTCGCGCTATTCGTAGCTAAAATATACACCTTCTCAAAACCAACTCCCAACGATTGCGCATGCGCGGTCTAGTTTTACCGCGCTCCCGCGCTATAATAAACTCTAGCGACTGATGAATAGATTCTGAACCGGAGGCGCGATGAACCAAGCACGCTCTCTGATCGCCGTCGCGGCGATCCTTTCACTTCTAGCACTGAGCATAACCATATTGGGCCAACAGTCCGATTCGTCACAAACGCCCGTCGAGCGTTCGAGCGTTAACCGCCCGCGCCCGCGCGGCGTTCGCCCCGTGACGATTCCGATTACAGTTAGAGGGCGCGGCTCGGCGCAGGAGCAGGAGGTTCAACCCATTGGCAACCTGACCGTGCGTGAAGATGGCGAAGAGCAGCAGATACTGTCCGTGCGAAGCATGAGCACCGCGCCCATCTCGGTTGCCGTCTTAATTCAGGATGATGTCGTCCCTTCGATTAGCAATGAAATCAAGGTCACTGCTGACTTCATACGAGGATTGCCGCGCGGCTCGCGCGTGATGGTCGCTTACATTCGCGCCGGGTCGCTACTCGTGAGCCAGAGATTCACAACAGACCTTGAGCAAGCAGCAAGCTCGCTGCGCATCCCCATAGGTTCGGCAAGCGCCGCCCCGTTTAGCCCCTACCAGGAGATTCGTGACGCCCTCAAGCGCTTTGAATCGCTGCCGAGCGGGCGGCGAGCCATGCTTGTCGTCAGCGACGGGTTGGACGTGTCGCGCGGCGTTGACAGCAGCACACCATCGCTCAGCATAGAGCTTGAACGAGCCATAAGAGAGGCGCAGCGTCGCAGCGTAGCCATCTACTCTTTCTTCGCTCCGACGGTTGGTTACACGGAGCGCGGTAACCAGACCTTAATTTCCAACGGGCAAAGCTCGCTGCAAAGGCTTTCGGATGAGACGGGCGGGCGAGCCTACTTTCAGGGCACACATGCTCCCGTCAGCTTCGACCCTTTCCTGCGTGAGCTAGGTCGGTCACTTACACAGCAACTTGCCCTGACATATCTCTCCACACATCCGCAGAAAGGCTTTCACAGAATAGATGTGAAATCGGATTTACCCGGCGTCGAGGTTGACCATCCTGCCGGGTACACGCGATAGGATTTAAGAGTAAGATGTGTGCGGAGCCATTCGTTAGGTTGCGAGTACAGTAAAGTCTCTTCACCATCACAGGCACAGAGCGCACGTAGACAGCACAAAGGATTTCAAATTTGAAATTAGAATTTGAAATCTCAAATCTCAAATGCTTTATTCTTTCGGTGCTTCCTATACGGCTTTCTGCGGTGAACTATCTTGTCCAGTAAACTCAACGCAGTTCTCCTTCAATCTCTTACCCGCTCACTTCATTTTGCGATGGTTGAGCTTGTCGAAGCAGGCTTAGCCACACTCATATCTACGTCCGTCGGCACGCTCTCCATTGTGTTCTTTATCAAACGGTCAACCACTGCCTTCAGATCATTCGTCTCGCGGTAAACCTGAAGCTGTTCGTCGGCGGAAGTCCCGCGCTCCAGAATCGTGTGAACGTGCTCGATCTCTTTACGCGACTCTAGCTCGTCCACCACATCGTCAACGAACTCCAGCAATTCGCGTATCAAATCTCTTACGGGCACTTCCTTCTGCTTGCCCAGATCAAGCATCATGCCGTCAAGCCCGTAACGAATCGCGCGCCACTTGTTCTCCTGAATCAACATGCGACGGTAGAGCCGGAAGCCCAGATTTTTATCAATCAACTTGTTCAGCTTTGCCACGATTGCCTGGAAGAGCGCAGCGATTGCAATGGTGTCGTCAACGCGCGTTGGAATGTCGCAGACGCGAAACTCCAGCGTAGGAAAGAACGGGTGCGGTCTCACGTCCCACCAGATTTTCTTGCCGTTGTCCATGCAGTTGGTCCTGACCAGCAGGTCAACGTAGCGCTGGAAGCCCTGATAAGAATCGAAGTGGTCTGGAATGTCCGTGCGCGGAAACTGCTTGAAGATTTCCGAGCGATAGGATTTCAATCCCGTGTTGAACCCCATCCAGAACGGCGACGAGGTTGAGAGCGCCAGCACGTGCGGCAGGAAGTATCGCGCGGCGTTCATGATGTGAATCGAACGCTCGCGGTCTGCTATGCCTACGTGAACGTGCAGGCCGAAGATTAGAAGCGAGCGGGCAACAGTCTGCAATTCCTGAACGAGCAGCTCGTAGCGCTCGTCATCGAAAATCTTCTGATCCTGCCAGCGAGAGATAGGATGAGTAGAGGCAGCGACTATGTTAAGCCCTGTGCGCCCTGCGAGCGTAGAGATTATTCCGCGCAAGCGAGAGATGTCTGCGCGAGCCTCTTGAATGTTCTTGCAGATGCCCGTGCCGACTTCTATCTGCGACTGAATCATCTCAGGCTTGATCTGCTCGCCCAGAATCATCTGCCCCTCTGCAAGAAATTCCGTGACGTGTGAGCGCAACTCTCGCGTCTTCGGATCAACTATCTGAAATTCCTCTTCTATTCCAAGCGTAAATTGGTCGAACATCGCTCGCCTCCATTCTTTGGGCCAAGCCAAAATCAGAGAACCGGTTTTTATCGAACACCATCATCAGGATTGATGGAAACTTCTAAAAAGCTTGTCGAGAAGTCCTGTCAGGGACAGAAAACATCCACCAGTTTCATATTGCTTCTTTAGCGTTCTACTTTTACTCATCATCCCACAATACCGCTTTTATCTCGCGCCAGCCGGGCGTCTTTCGTCGAAGCTTCTCGCTGAGCAGGTGTCGAAATGCGTGGCGCGCTGAAGCCGGGCTGTAAAGATCAAAATGCGCGCTCCATTGCGGCGTCTTATCCGTCGCGTAGAGAAAATGCAGAGAGCCGCGCCTTCGATTGCGCTCTATGAAACCAGCCGAGTGGCTGCGATGTCGCGCAAATCTACGTGTGAAATCTTTTCGCCCCAGCAAAACTTCGAGCAGCCGCGACGAAGCGACGAAACTGAAGCCAACTCCGCCTTCGCCATAAACGTTAAGGACGGATTCTATATCGTCCCACAAGCCCAACTCTTTCAAGCGGCGAGCGAAGATGAGCAGCGCTCTCTGTTTGTCAACATCTATTTGATCGAATACTTCTTCGTCACTACGTTCGCGTCCATACAGCTCGCGCAGTTTTCCGCGAAGCGCCGCGCGCTCGATTGCGGAAAGCTCCGCCCAGCGCAAACGTTCTGCGTTTCTGTCGCCAGGCATTTCAGGGGGATGGAAACTCGCGCTGCATTAACGCGCGATCCTGATCCGTGAGACCCTGAAATTTTACGCCGACGCCGTGACCCGGATTGCTGTAAACAACCTCGGCGTTTACGACGACCTGCTGCCCGTCTTCAAAAGGTACACGAAGAGTAAGCACTGCGCCCTCTGGCAACTCTGCTTTCGTGTTCATGTAGAGGCCGCCGATGCCTATGTCTTTCGTGCTTGCCACGCCCGTCGCGTCCGCGCCGTTGAAATAAACGTCAATTATCAGGCGCGAGCGCTCGTATGCGCGCCTCTCTTCGTAAGGTGCGCCCGAATCTATCTCGTCAACCACTTCCCTCTTCCTCCTCGCGTAAAGAAAAGTGAGAGCAGTTTTCAGTTTTAAGTTTTCAGTTTTAAGAAAAAGTCCAGGCTGAAAACTAAAAACTGAAAACTAAAAACAGTTCTTCCTTATCACTTGCTATCAATGATATAAGTCGGAACCATGCCGCCCCCCGATGACACGTTCGCAAGTTCCGTTGAAGAAAGACGAGTGAAGGCAGAGCCGACTCTGCCGTTAAAAAGCAGCGGGTCTAAATCTACAAGCTGCTCCTCGAAGGTGAACGAGCCGTCGCTGCTCAGAGCCGGGAAGACTTCTCGCGCCGTCGGCACACGCTCCTGCACAAGATAGTCGCCGTTTTCAAGCGCACTCTTCAAGCAAGCGTCCCATTCGTCCCCGTCCGAATTCCACCCTATGTAGATTCCGTGACCGCCGTAATCGTCGTTCGGCTTGAGCACCAGCCGCTCGCGCCTGTCGCGTATGAATTTCATGAGGTCAATGTTTTGCCCGTGATAGTCGCTCTTTACTTCACGAACCCTGCGCGTCCAGGGGACGTGGTTGGCTATGGTCGCGCGCTCTTCATGCGTGAAGAGTCGCGCGTAAACTTCATCCGTTAGCACTGCGAAGAGAGCCTTCTTGTGAATAATCTTGGAGCGAAAGCTGTTGACCATGCAGATGGCGCGAGCGCGGTAAGCGTCCAGAAGCGCATGATGCTCTGCCATGATTGGAAGATATTCGTTAACCAGCAGCCGTTTGTAAACTATGTCAATCTCGGAGGAGCCGCAACGCAATCGCTTCCCGTCCCACTCAAGCTCATCAGGCGAGCAGATAATTGAAGGATACCCTTCGGCTTCAAAGTATTCTTTGAAAAGCTCGAACTCCTTCATCGTGGGCAATCCCTTCAAATCAACAATCGCTATGCGCGGCGGATGAGCGGGCTTATTTCCGAGAAACTCTTCGTAAGCGCTCAAGAGCACTTCGAGCATGAAATGGCGACCGTAGAGAGCGCGCAGATTGTAGGTTTCCGCAAAGCGCTTCATAACTGGAAGCGCAGAGAAGATGTCGTAGGCTGCGTCGGCGTATGCAATACCCGCAGGGCTTTCGCCGTTCAATTCGACAAAGCTGTAAGCTTCATCTGTAAGAAAAGAATCCAGCCGCGCCGTAGGCGAGACGGCGCGATAGCCGGGATCAATGCTCACAAGCTCGCGCTCAATCTCCGTCAAACCTAAAGCGTCCAGAAGCCGCGCGTCCAAGACCGCCGCGTCCTTCACTTTTTGAATCGCGCCCCAGACAGTTTCGCAAATCTGAATGATGCGCGCGAAATCTTTTTCGGTAACGAAATGAGGGCGCAGGTATGGCGACAATGGCCGCCCGCCGAAGATGAGCTTTGCGCGCTCAAGCCCCTCGTCCAACATGCGGCGAGAGTTTTCGGCCAGTTCAGCGTCCTTCAGCAACTCGTGGTAATGCGTAACTGCCTCGTGCAACATAGAACGGGACGTAAATTTTATAGAAGGATGAACGAGCTTCCGGCTGGGCTTAGAGTAGCACAGGTCTGCGGGCGTATTCCAAAGCAAGTAGGAAGGATGAAAGAATAATATCAGGCTGCGGCTAAAAGCGAGGTTGAGAAAGTTTGCCAAGCCATTGATCTACACAGGGCAAGCTCAAATCTCTAACCTTATTTCGTTCTGCAATTCGGTATAACTATTCAAGATTGAATAATTGCTCTTTCCGCTTTCCGTCTTCTTGCTTCATCCTTGCCTTTCAGCGCGGCACTGATTCCTGACATGAGATGAAGCTTACTGCTGGTGATGCGCTGGCAGAGGCGGAAGAGCGGTCTCAAGACGCTGGCGGTCGCGTATGACAACTAGCTTCAGATTGCTATGAGTCGTGCTGGATTGCGCGAACAGGGCGTTACCCTCCGGCAGCAGACGCCCGTTCACGGATTCGATTACGTCGCGAGGCCGTAGACCGGCGCGAAAAGCAGCGCTTTGCGGCTGAACGGAAACGACAATCAACCCGCTACGCGCGCCAAGCATTCTGGCCGATCTATCGCTGAGCGTGATGGTTTCCAGTCCGTAATTCGTCCAGGGATCGGACACAATCACAGGCGTTAACGTCACTGCCTGCGCCATCGTACCGGAAGAAGCGATAGAGGCGGCAACCATAGGGTCGAACGTCTCGCTCAGCTTAATGACAAATGACAGGGGCTTGATGGGAGCCAGTTGTTCTGGCAAATGCATGCTGGCCTGTTGTGCCGCAGACATCTGAGGTTGCGTTGGAAGAGCCACGACAGGCATTCGTGATAATGCAGGCATATTGATCTGCCCGCCGCGCAGCACTGTGAATAGAACTGAAGCGCCTCCACCTGCTTCGCTCAGCGTGAATGAGAAATCTTCAGCGCTTCTTATCTCTGCGTCGTTGACGCGCCAGATGATGTCGCCCGGCATGAGATTGGCTAACGCTGCGGGCGTTCCCGGCGTAACGTTCGTGATAAGAATTCCCTGCCGCGCTAACTTCAGTGCGTTTGCCTCTTCCTCAGTCCACCCGTTCGATTGAATCGTAACGAGCGAGGTTGCAGAGACAGGCTCGCCCCGCACACCCAGCCACGGGCGCGGCACGCTTGAGCGTCGCGCCATGACGCGCTCTGCCGCGCGCCGTACAATTGAGGCCGGTACAACGCGCGCCTGCTGCCCTGTAGCGCCTTCAACAATTCCGATGGTCTCACCGGCTTCATTCAGAGCGACACCGCCAACCATCTCCTCTGAGAGATTCTGAGCGCGGATTACCAGCCCGGTGATCTTGCTCATTGGCCCACGTCTGACTTCTACTATTTCGCCTTCAATCTCCGCAATGCGAAGCGAAAGAATGTTCTGCGTGGAAGCTTCCACATGGCGCGAAGGTAGTGGAGCGATAAGACGCACGCGCTGTCCTGCGCTGATTGAAGTTTCCACTGCATCGCGCGGTGAGGGCGGGAAAGATTCGTTCATCTGAATGAGGGAGAGTCCCGTCGCGCCGTCCCAGCCTATATACCGTGCGGGAATCTGTTGCCCGCTTCTTTGCAGAATAGCTATGTCCGCGCTGACCGTGCGCGAGATACTGACAGTGCCCGGCTGCTGCGGATTGCCGGACTCTTCCGTGCGAACTTCTGTCTCGACTTCTGCGACGGCTTCGGGCAGCCGCGTGATGACCGTTCTACCGTCGCTCAGCATCAATCCTGCAAGGATCGTCGTGTGCACGTCGCGCGTGGTGAATGTCTGGTCTTCCACTTCGACCGATGCGTTCGCCGCCGCGTTCGAGCGCCGCAGCAATCTGAGAACTTTTATTCCGCTCAGACGGTGAATGACTGTTACAACCTGCGGCGCAGGTCTGGCAGACGCTTGCGCAACGACGCGCGCAGGAGGATTCTGCTGCGTCGTTGCGGGCGTAGCAGTTCTTTGAGCTTGCGCGAGTACCGGGCTTGCCGACGACAATAGCAGCGCGAGCAGAAGAGCGCGACTGCGAACAATTTTAATGATGAAAAGCTTCATTCTGTATTGCTTGATGCCTTTACCAGATTCCAGTAGTCGAAGTGTCGGAGGCTCTGCGCAGAGGCAGAATGTTCTGCGAGCCGAAGGTCACGGGTTTCAACGAAACATCGCGCCTCGTCCCATCATGCTCGTTCACAAACAACCTGGACGGGGCGAGCGGGGAGCGAAACTGAACATGCACTTCCGGGTCAAGCTGGGCGACTGGCGCAGATGCAATCGTGTCTACAAAATCATGTGAAACAATCCTCTGTCTCTGCGAATCACTTGCAGTCATGCCCCTAAGTCTTTCTTCAACCCTTCTTTTTGCTTCATTCCGCGCATTAGCGCCAGACAATCTTTCGCCCACCGCGCTGCTTTCCGCTGGATTGCTTACTATTGAATTAGCTTGATTCTGTACTTCAGTAAGAGACGATGTAGAAGCGCCCGTTGCGCTTGTAGCTTCAGCGCCGACTTGCATCTTCCCGGATGCAGTCGCTCTTTGCGTGCCTGTAGACCTGAACTGCTGCACGGCGATTGTTACGGCAAAGAGTAGAGCGAAGGACGCAGCGAAAGTTATAGCCAGATTCCCCGGCGAGAAATTGAAACGCCCTGAAAGATTGCGCCGTGTTTCGCCAGTGGTCGCCAATCGCGCTCGCAGACGAAAATCGAAATCCGAAGGCGCACTCACAGGCGGCACTTTCCCAAGAATTTCTCTGAGAGCGCGTCGCTCCATAAAAAAGCTGCGACATGAGCCGCACACGCCGCAGTGTGCAGCCGCGCCCGCGCTTAACTCGCGTCCAGTCTCGCTCTCTTCAACTTCAATCTGAAATTCCCTGCAATTCATTTCCCTTTACCCCGTATTCATAAATAAGCGCGCAGTTTTTCGCGCAGAAGTGCGCGCGCACGGCTGATGCGTGATTTCACAGTTCCTTCGCTCGTCTCCAGGATTCGCGCGATCTCTTCATAGCTCTTGCCTTCCACGTCCCTGAGCACGACCGGCGCTCGATACTTCTCCGGCAGCGTCATGATTGCTCTGGTTACGGCCTGCTGTCGCTCGGCTTCGACCATCGTGACATCCTGTAATGGACGCTCGTCCGGCACATGAAACTCCTGCGGCTGCTCGCCTGCGTCCGTAGCGAAAAAGCCTGAGAGCGAGACCATACGTCGGCGTTTACGTTTGCGAAGCTCGCTGATGGCAAGATTCGTTGCGATCTTGTAGATGTAGGTCGAGAACGCATATGTGCTCTGGTAACGATCCGCCGCGCGATAGACGCGAACGAAAGTCTCCTGCGCCAGATCAACAGCCTCGTCGTAATCGTTCGTCATCCTGTAGATGTAGCTGGTCAATTGATTGCGGTAACGCCCGACCAGTTCCGCAAACGCATCCTCACAGCCCGCGCGCGTGGCCTCTAAAAGAGCATGATCCGAGCGAGATTCCGCCACGAGCGCCTTCTGTACAGTTGCGCCGAACGACAGTTCGTCAATTGAGCTTAGCGTACTCATCAAAGCAGGTAGGCCCCAGAGTTTCCGGCGCGGATTGAGAGCGTTTTTAGAGCATCGCAATCCGCCGAACAGGTTCGCTCGTCCGCGCCCGGCAAAGAGCGCGGCCTCTCCGGCCAAGAATTATACACCGGGAGGCGCTGGCTCTGCTCACCGTCATTCACGCGCGATGGAAACTTAAGTTCCCGAAATAACAAGGGCCAAAGTTAAGGGAGAGTCGTCTGGTGTAGATAGTTGACAGCGGCACAGCAATTTATTGCTGAAACTGAATTGGTGAAAGAATATAGAGTTCCATCAGGAACGATTAAATATTTCAAATCTGAAATCTCAAATTTGAAATCCTTCAGTGTAATTCTAGCGCTCAGGGTTGCGAGGCGGTCGTAGAATTCTCAGGGTTCTGGAAAAGCGAGTCTTCCAGACGCACGCCGTAGGTTACGGTCATGACGTTGTTTTCCTGAGATTGCCGTCCATCCTCGAAGAGCACGGAGCGGAACGGGACGAGCGTGCTCTGCGCGTAGCGATAATCATAGAAGCGTCGCTGGTATTTGACTAGGGGGCCGCCTTCCGCCGCAGGCTCTTCATATTCCAGCCAGAGCACGCGCGCAGTTCTCGCGCTGATGTAGAATCGCGTCTTGCGGCTCTGTGCATCGGTCACATCCAGAACATACAGGTCAATGCCCTGCCGCTTCTCGCGGCCTACGAGCGTAATCTTCGAGCCGTTCGCCTGATAACGCAGGAGTACATCAATGCCGTGCCACAGGTCTGAGAGAAAATCTACCGTAGCCTCCTGGCGAGGCGTGAAGGCCGCGCCGTTAATCAGCCCCCAGAGTTTCCCGCCGCCGTAGATAAGCGAATATTCAAGCGTGGGCGTTTTCTGATCCAGCCTTATACGATCCTGATCCGTGCGCTCGCCACGTATAAAGCGGCGGTCGTAAACTGACTCCTCAGTCCGACCGTCCGAGGCCGTGCGAATCGTACGCCCATGCTCTACGCCTTTGCTGCGCACCTGCTTCAGTCCGGGGCGCGTGCCGTAGATAATGATGACAGACTCTGCGACCTGATCCGCTGTGAGATTTCTCCCGGAGGAGTTGCTGTTCTCTATGGGACGCTGTGCGTTTGAGTTCGAGCGATTTGATCTTGCAGGCGCATTGCTGTTCGGCGCAGGTGAATTACTATTCTGCGCTGACGAAACCTGCCCCGCACTGTTCTGCCCGAAGAGCAAGCCCACGCCAGCAAGAATCGAGAGCATGCTTGCAGATAAGATGAAACGTCTGAACACTAAAGTTGGCGCTCCTTCTGAAAAACGTGAAAAGTGATGGTCGGGCATGACGGGAAGACTTCTGCCATCCGATGTAAAATTGATTCTAGCATAACCGGGTGAAAAAACGCGCGCCGAGGTTTATAATTCCCCAAAGCCAGCGCTGAGTTTATTGATGCCCGGCGGCAGGGCGGCGATGCCTGTCGGCGGATTGACAAGGCCGGGCGGCGGCTTGTAGAGTGCTTGGTTCTTAAAAGCAGTGATAAGTGATGAGTGATAAGTGATAAGAGAGTCTGGAGTCTGAAGTCTGGAGTCTGGAGTCAAAAGCCAAAAGCTTTTCTCTTATCACTTATCACTCATCACTTATCACTTCTGAATTCTGAAAGGACGAGTTTTATGAAAAAAGTAGGACTTCTGGTTGGCCGCGAACAGTCATTTCCGGCTGCCCTCATAGAAAATATCAACGAGCGTGGGCAGGGCGACGTTGTAGCGGAGTTTATAAAGCTGGATGGCGTTAGGCTGGATCACAAGCCCCCTTATGACCTCATCATTGACCGCATCTCGCACGAAATCCCCTTCTATCGCGCTTACTTGAAGAAGGCAGCGCTTGAAGGCGCAATCATAGTCAACAACCCGTTCTGGTGGTCTGCGGATGATAAATTCTTCAACTACTCGCTGGCAACCAAGCTTGGCGTAGCGATTCCGAAGACAGTGCTGCTGCCTCAGAAAGATTACATACAGGGCGTGACGAGCGAGAGTTTGCGTAATCTGGAATATCCTTTGGACTGGCAGGCCATAGTTGATTATACGGGGCTGCCCGCTATCCTGAAGCCTTTCGACGGCGGCGGATGGAAGAATGTTTCGCGCGTTAACACTCTGGAGGAACTCTGGTACGAGTATGACCAGACCGGCACGCTCTGCATGACGCTTCAGGAGTTCATCAACTTCGACCAGTTCGTTCGCTGCTACTGCATAGGGCAGGAAGAAGTGATGATTATGCCCTACGACCCGCGCAAGCCTTACCTTTCAGGAGAACAATACATACACGATCCAGATTATCTAGCGCCTGAGCTTGCGCACCGCGTTGCTACCGATGTGCAGACGCTTTGCCGCGCGCTCGGCTATGACATCAACACGGTCGAGTTCGCAATCAAGGATGGCATCCCTTACGCGATTGATTTCATGAACCCTGCGCCGGATGCAGATGTGTATTCCGTGGGCGAGTTCTATCACAAGTGGGTGACCAACGCCGTGACCGACATGGTTTTCAAGCGTCTTTCCGAAGAGCGTGAGAAGCCGAGTTATCGCTGGGACGCGCTTTTGAATCCTGAGCCGAAGAATCAACAGGAGCGCCCGGCTCAGGCGGTCGCGTCTGCAACAGAGCAGGCATCAAGGACGATTATCCCTGAACCCGTGCGAGAGATTTCCGAAGACATCGCAACCGGCGCGAAAGAGATTCTAAGCGACGCTGCATCGGCGGTCTCTGAAGCCGTCAACTCGGTTGTCGAGCCGAAGTCCAGAAACAGGAAAGGCGCGAAGAGTGAAACTACGTCGGACGAAGGCAATGGCAAGACTGCACATCAACGCGCTGCGCGCAAAGCGCCGACACCGCGCGCGAAAAAAGCCACGCCTGAGATGTAGATTACAAGCAAGCAAGTAAGATAAAAGCAGAAGCGGGCGATTGATTTCCAGTCGCCCGCTTCTGCTTCTCAATTTTATTACTTCAACTCTCTCTTATCTTCCGTCTTTGAAGCAGAAACTTTATCGCCGCCGCCGCCATCATCCATGCCGCGAGCGCGCCTGATGCGATTGACCATCCTACGGACGCAAGGGCTTCGTCGAAGAACGCTCCGGCAACTGCGAGCAGCAGCGCGGCAAAGGTCGTTCGCACAAGGGTGCGGCGCGCACCGTTCAGATGGTACAGCCACTTGATTCTCCTCATCTCTGCCAGCATGTACTCATCATCTTCACAAAGCCGCGCATAATACTCGGCCTCTCGCGCTGCGAAATGGCGCGAAGCCTTATCGGTCGCTATGCTCTGAGCATTGCGGAAGTGGTGTATGATGTGCGCGAACTGGCCTCTGCGCAACGCAACCTCCGCCAGCCCCGCAGCCGCACGAAACGAACGTTGATTCAATATAAGCGCGCGTCGGAACGCTTCTTCAGCCACGCGCGTGTCGCCCGTTTCGACCGCACTCTCGCCTATGCGCTCAAGCACGCCCGCACTCTCGCCTGCGCGGCGTAGGCCAAGTCTGAGCGCGGCGCGCGAGCGCAACAATAATCGAGCGTCGCCTGCTGCGCTAGCCTGCGAACGCAGAAGCCTTGCGTACTCGTAAAGCAGACAGCCCTCGCGCGGCAGAAGCAGGAATGTGCGACGAAAAGCTTCCGCAGATTCGCGCAGACGCCCGGCCACACGCAGTTGATTTGCTATAAGGCGAAGCGCGCGTCCTCGCTCTATGTCCGATTCGGATAACTGCTCTGAGTCAGCGCTGGCGCGAACCTTATTTTTCTTAATCCCGTGCCGCACATCTTCCGTGGACTCTTCCAGAACGGATGCAGGCGCAAGATGCACGGATTCAAGCGCAGAGTTCAGCGATTTTTGATCCGTCAGGTAATCCCGCAGGTCACGACTGCGCGCATCAAGCTTTTCGTCCGCGATAAGCGGAAAGAGCAGGCGCACCATATGTCTGAATCTCTGCCCACCCGAAGCGAATACCAGATTCACGCCATCGCTATTAGCCTGACAACGATAACGATAACGCACGCGCCCGGAGCTTCTGAGCGTGCGAACGGCGCTGGTCTCTATACGCTCTATACGGTCAATCGAAAGCTCAAGCCTGCGGCCACGCAGACGCGAGACGAGCGCGACCACGCCTGTTCTGGCGAGCTTTCGTCCATCGAACACAACGCGGTCGAAGAATGCGAGCGAAAGATTAAGAGGCCAGGCCAGTATCAGAGTTATCAGCGCGAGAGAATTGAGTTCGTTTCTGGATAAGATGATTGAGACGAAAGTCAGCGCGAAAGAGATTGCAAGGTAGCTGCCCGGAGACACGCGCACGCTGACAGAGCGAAACGGAACGTTTCCTGAAAGCTCCGACGACGAAGCCGAATCGGCAGAAGCTTTGAATTCATCATGTTCCGATTTATCGCTCACCTGTCTCCTTGCCCGCTTCCATTCTCCGTATCGCATTCAACTCGAACTTCAAGAGCGAAACTGCCGCGAGCGCCCGGCTCTGTGAAGCGTATGTCTGCAAATTGCACCAGCGCTTCTGTCATGCAATCGCCTTCGACTCTAGCCACAGGAAATCTAGCAAAGTCCAGAAAGATTTTACTTCTCCAATCCTGTGCGGCACGAGTTGCGAGTATGGCTGCATCACCCTCTGGTTTAGGATAACGTTGTAATGGCGCGTGATTTCCATTTATTTCACCGAGAGAGGTATCGAACCTGTAAACAGCCCTGTCTGTTTCAGCAACGCATCGCCACTTTAATGGATTTCCAAGCTCAGGCATAGCAGCGACGCGCGCGAGCACCTCGCCATTCTGCACGGCTAAGAGTGAAGCTTCCGCTTCCGCAAGTTGCAGAGCGCGTGCGTGAAGAGCGGCGAGAGCGCCCCAGTAAATCACAATTGAGATGAGCGCAAGTGCTGGAATGGCTCGTCCCCAGCGCTCAGCTATGCGAGTGTTACGCGCGATGATGAAACTCACCAGACCAATGAACCAGATAACGCGCACGGCAAGCGGGATTGCTATGTTCGGATTACGAAACGGCAGAAGAATTACGCCCGCGCTTGTTACCAGCCACAGCAGAGTCCACAGGGTTTTCTGTCCCCACGTTCTTGAAGTGAGCAGGAAGGTTGCGCCCGCCAATGCAAGCCATATCAACGGGTCGGCTATAAACACAAGGTCGCCATAAAACCATCTTCCATCCCACGGCAGAAAAGGGCGCAGGCCGTAATTGTTCGTCCAGTCCATCAAAGGATGCGTCGCGGTGACAAGCAGGGACGCAAGCAGGAGCTTGCGAAATTTCAGCCTGTTCTCATTGCCGCGAATGCGCGAGACGAGCAAGCCGACCAGATAGAAGATGAGAGGCAGCAGGATTGCGAGCGCGAGTGCGCCTACGATTGAATGTGTAATCCCTCGGTGATAATGCAGGCTGGCCCAACGACCTCCGAAGACTGAAAGCACATCGATGTCGGGCGCGTTGGCGGCCAATACGCACAACGTCGTGGCGGCAGGCGACCATCGCTCAAGACCCGCCTTGGCAGCGGCAAGGCCGACGAGCGAGTGAGTAAGGTTATCCATTAAAGAGCGATGGAGTCTGGAGTCTGGAGTCTGGAGTCTGGAGTCCGAGGTCAAAAACATTTTTAAGCTTTTGACTCCAGACTTCAGACTCCAGACTTTTTAGAACGGCATACCTGTCGGCGCTGGTTCCGGGGGTAGCTGCGCGTAGCGTTCCGGGTCTAGGCGCTGCAATTTCTGCGATGCATCTCTTGCGGCGGCAGATAACGGCGCGGGTTTTCCGTCAGGCGCTTTTGCCTTGCGCGCAGCGTCCAGTAATTGAAACAGAATGTCTGCGGCCTCCTTCTTCTTGCCCTGCCGCTCGTAAACGGCTGCGAGGCGAAGATTGGCCGTATCGGGCGGAATGAATGAATTGCTCTGGTGCGCAATCTCGTTATAGAGGGCGGCGGCGGCGTCCAGTTGCCCGTCCGCTTCTCGCGCCTGTGCAAGTGCGAATTTAGAGAGCACGGCTACCTTCTGATCGCTGCTCTTGCTCAAAGCCTCAAGCTCGCTCAGCCCCTTCTGCCTGTTAACCGTGAGCAGATTCGTGGCGATGAAGTAACGCGCGATTTCGTTATAAGAAGGATACTTGGCCGCGACCTTCTGAAATTCTTCCATTGCGCGCTGAGCGCGTTCGGTTTCGGTCGGAAACCTGAGCGCCGACGCGGATTGCCCCGGCGGCGCGGGCGAAGCAGAAACTTCAGCCTGTTGAATCTCTATCGCGCGACCGAGCGCTCGTTGCGCTTCTTCATTCTTCTTATGACGCCACGCGGTGAACGCCCAGAACAGAAGGCTCAAGACTATCACGCCGCCTATGGCGTAAAGAATCACACGACCTTTTCCTTCCAGACGATCTCCGATGCGCTCGAAGACTTTCATGGTCGTGTCGCGGAACTGGTCATGCTTCAGTTCGCGCGCTCTCTTCTTTTTATACTTTGCCACTCGTTTTTCCTCTTGCAAGAACGCACAGGGAACTGCGTTCATTTTCATGGGATGAATTGTAAAAAGCCATGCTAGCGGTCGCAGAGAAAGCTTGTCAAGCAAGGCCGAAAGAAGTTGTTTGACCGAGGCGCGGTCGCGTGCTACGCTCGGCTGAAAAGCTGGTATGAAGGCCGAAAAGGATGAGGGATGAAAGATAAACTATTCAACCTGTGTAATACTCCTTCCGCCTCTCGTCCTTCCACTTCAGCCTTGCTTTTCAGCCGGGTGAGAAAACTTCGGAACAAAACCTGAAAAGCAGGTGTCTAAGGCTACGGACTGTCCGGGAAGCGACCGTAGGCCTTCTCCTTTAAGCTTCCCGCCACCGGGGGATAGGGAGTGAGCTACGGGGAGCCAATTGCGCTAGGCGGGCATTTGGATATAGAGCAGGTTGCTGCGGCGACCCCTGGTGAAGTCCGCCACTCCGGCGAGGAATGGTTCGTTGAAAGATTGAAGGCGGGCGAGCCTGAAGCATTCGACCGTCTCGTCTCGGAGCGCTCCGGCGAAGTTTACGGTCTGCTCTATCGCTTGACGGAAGACGCGGAAGAAGCGCGCGATCTTACACAGGAGACTTTCCTGCGAGCTTTTCAGAGCATCAAGAGCTTTCGTGGCGACGCCGATTTGAAAACCTGGATTTACAGGATAGCTATCAACCAGGCTCGCAATCGCTGGCGATGGTGGCGCAGGCGCAGGCGCGACGTTACCATCTCGCTTGACATGCCGAACGGTCACACGGAGCAGCCGTTGAGCGACACCTTGCGAGCGACCGCTGCGAGCGACCCTGAGCAGGAGACGCTTGCGCGCGAACGCGAGCGTGCAATCAGCACAGCGCTTCACTCCATTGGACGATCCTACCGCGAGGTTGTCATCCTGCGGGACGTTGAAGGATTTGCTTACGAGGAGATGGCTAAGCTGCTTGAGATAAGCATAGGCACGGTCAAATCCAGATTATCGCGAGGTCGCATGGAACTGCGACGCAAACTTTCAAGCTCTTTGTAATTGTGGAATGCGGATTTCGGATTGGAAGAAGATTGAATCAATGAACCGATGAATCAATCCTTTTATTCCGAAATTCAAAATCCGAAATCGTTTGGCGAATGGCTGACCCGCCCCGGCTTCACTGTAGAACTCGGTGCCAATGGGTCGAAGTGACGCGAAACGGTCTTTGGCGCTCTTGAGAGCCGAGGCGCGGCTTCCCTTTAAGTGAGCGATTTTGAAAACGCGGCCAGCAACACCCGTTTAAGATAATCGTTTGCACCGAAGAAGCCGTAGGCATTAAGAGTCCCCAGGGTCGAGCGAGTTGCTTCCTTAAAACAAGGGAGCAGCCGGGGTCGGTGAGCCATTCGCAAAACAGAGATTAGAGGCCAGAGGTTAGAGGCCAGGGAAATGCTTTTGACTGACCTCAGACCTCCAACATCTAACATCTGCTTTTATGTCGTGTGAGGAAATACAACAGGAGCTTTCGCTTTACGTTGACGACGAGTTGACCGAGCCAGCGCGTGCGGCGTGCGACGCGCACATAGAGGTCTGCCCGGTGTGCCGCGAGGAGTTGGCCCAATTGCGTTTGATGACGCGCGGGCTTGCGCAATTAGCGCGCCCTGTTCCTCCGCTTGAGCTTATCCCTGCAATCACGGATGCTCTCATCATTGAAGCTGCCGCGCGCAGGCGCTCGCCACACAACCCATTGCACATCGCCGTCTTGCAGTGGATTGAACCCCGATTGATGCCATACACGGTTGGCTCGTTCGCTTCCGTGATTCTCTTTCTTGTTCTTATCTCCGCCTTCCGCCCGCACATGCAGGCACTGCGCGACTGGGAGGTATCGCAGCGTGATGCAGACGTAATAGCGCTGCGCGTCTTCGCAACTCAAAGCGCGACCGGCGAGGATTACGACATAAGCCAGCCTGTCACTGCTGAGAATTACGCCGCGCGTCGCGCGCCTTACTCTACGGAATCGCCCAGCCTGAACCCACGTGGCTCGCTGGCCGGGCTGGTCTGGTCTCCGCTTCACGGCCACGACCGCACTGGCGATGACGACATGGTTGTTCTGACAGATGTTTTCTGGGACGGGCAGGCTTCGCTCGCAGGCGTGGTGCAGGCACCGCGCGATCCGCGCATGCTCGAAGAGTTTCAGAATGCGCTTCGCCGCGACGCAGCCTTCGTGCCTGCCTCCTACGACCGACGCCCCGAAACCTTGCGCGTAGTCCTCTTCGTGCAGAAAGTAAGCGTGCACGAGCGAAAATTCTAGGTCTGTAAGGATGCGACGTGCGACCCTTGTTCTCCTGCTTTCAATAGCATGCCCTTTAACCATTCCTGCGCAGAGCGTCGCTCAAAATCAGCAGCTACAGCTAACGACTAAAATCACAGGCCAAAGATTCTGCGCTGCGCCGGGCAGCGTGGATTTTCTTCATATTAAACTTCGCCTGCGTTACAGGAACGCGGGCGCGCAGAAGCTGGTAATCTACAAAGGCAACAATCTTTTCTTCCAGGTCTGGGTCGGCTCAACAACGAATCAACCCTCTTATCAATTGATGACGACCGGCTCTCGTTATCTACAGATCGCGCCGGAGAACATTGACAGTCCGTCGCCGGGCAGAGATTTCGCTCTACTTTCTTCCAGCGAAAATTTTGAGACTGAATTGATGGTTTCTCTTCCGGTAGCCAGACAGGGCGCGCGTGGCACTGGCGGCGCTATCACAAGCGGAGCGCATCTTCTTAAGATTACAGTCTCTACGTGGTACGAGTCACGGCAGTTGGGTGAAAAGTTGCAAGAACGCTGGCGGCGCTATGGCTTGCTCTGGACAACTGCTGTTACTTCTGCCCCAATCCAATTCAGTAGCGGCACGTACAGTACGTCCGGCTGTTGATGTAATCCGCGCGCTCTCAACTCTTGAAATCCCGTACAATTTCTGACTTTCAATGATGCTTTCCAACTCGCTTGACGCACCGGGCGCGCCGTGCTAGGTTTCAGTTTCGCTTTACACATAAGAAATTATCAGCTTTTCTCGACTCCGGCTTTCTGGTCGCAAGGTGTTGGATTGAGCGCGCAAAATCTCAAGCAGACGCCATTAAATGCTGCGCACCGTCGCTTAGGCGGGCGCATGGTCGAATTCGGCGGGTGGGATATGCCGGTTCAATACCCTGCCGGAACAGTTGAAGAGCATCTTCGCACGCGCAGCCACGCGGGGCTTTTCGACGTTTCGCACATGGGCGAGATTGATGTTCGCGGCGCTCAGGCGATTCCTTTCGTCAACCGCATTACGTCAAATGACGTGACGAAGCTCGTTGACAGCCAGGCTCAATATTCCACACTCACTACGCCGCAGGGCACAGTCGTTGACGACCTGCTCGTCTACCGTCTTGCGGAAGATCACTTGCTGCTGGTCGTAAATGCAGGGACGACCGATAAGGATTGGGAGTGGATAAAGTCTCATCAAGAGGATGAGGCTGTAGAGCTTCGCAACGCGAGCGCGGAATATTGCCAGATTGCTCTGCAAGGCCCGGACGCTATCTCTATTCTTCAGAAGCTAACGGAAACTCCGCTGAAAGAGATTAAATATTACCATTTCCGCGAGGGCGAAGTTGACGATGTTCCGTCAATCATCTCGCGCACGGGCTACACGGGCGAGGACGGGTTCGAGGTCTACGCCGCGCCGGACAAGGCAGAGCAATTGTGGAACAAAATTTTGGACGCGGGCGGTTACGGAAAACCGGAGGGCGTGATTCCCTGCGGTCTGGCCGCGCGCAACACGTTACGTCTTGAAGCGGGCATGGCGCTTTACGGCCATGAAATTACAGAAGAGACTACGCTGCTCGAAGCCAATCTCGGATGGATTTGCAAACTCAACAAAGGCGAGTTCATAGGACGTGAAAGATTGGCCCAACAAAAGGAAGAGGGCATAAAGCGCAAGCTCGTAGGCTTTGAGATGACCGAGCGCGGCATTGCGCGCGATGAGCAGGAAGTTCTCATTGACGGACAAAGGATGGGGCGAGTCACGTCGGGCAGCCCAGCGCCGTTTTTGAAGAAGAACATAGGCATGGCTTACGTCCCCGTAGAATACGCAAACGAGGGGCAGGACATACAGATTGACGTGCGCGGTCGCTCGGTCGGCGCGCGCATCGTTAAGACACCATTTTATAAGCGCCAAAGGACGTAAACAGTGAATCGTAAATCGTGAATAGATAAAGCACAATTGTTAAGCGGCGAAGCTCTTGAATCTCTATTCACGATTTACGATTCACTGTTTACGAAAAGGAGAGATATGGCAAATATTCCAGAGGATTTACATTACAGCAAGGATCACGAATGGATCAGGGTGGAAGGCGACGTTGGCGTTATAGGTATCACTGACTATGCGCAGAATTCTCTCGGCGATGTTGTTTACGTAGAGTTGCCGAAGGCGGGCGAACCTTTCGGCGCGCACGAATCGTTCGGCTCGGTCGAATCCGTTAAGGCCGTCTCGGAGATTTTCACGCCCGTTTCGGGCGAAGTCGTAGAGGTCAACGAAGCTCTTCAGGATGAGCCTGAAAAAGTTAATAACGATCCTTACGACGAGGGTTGGATGGTCAAGATGCGCCTGTCGAATCCGGGCGAAGTTGACAGCCTATTGACAGCAGCCGAGTACGAAGATTTTACGAAATCGGAGAGTGAATAAGCTTTGCGTTACATCCCAAACTCGCCCGACGAGCGCGCCGAAATGCTCGGTCAGGTCGGACTCGGTTCCGCCGAAGAGCTTTTCGATTCCATCCCGGCGGATTTGCGGCTGCGCGAGCCGTTGAAAACATCGGCGGCGATTTCAGAGCTTGAGCTTCTGGCCGGTTTTGAAAATCTCGCGGCGAAAAATGGCGCAGCCCGTCGCGCAAGCTTTCTGGGCGCAGGCGCATACTCGCATTACATTCCGACCATAGTTGACCACCTTATCTCGCGCTCAGAATTTTTCACGGCCTACACTCCATATCAACCTGAAATCTCGCAAGGCACACTGCAAGCAATCTTCGAGTTTCAGACTCTGGTGTGCCAGATAACGGGGATGGAAGTCGCCAACGCTTCCATGTACGACGGCTCGACCGCTCTGGCGGAAGCCGTGCTCATGGCCGAGCGCGTCACGCGCCGCTCGAAAGTGATAGCCTCTTCGGCAGTCCATCCAGAATACATGGAAGTCGTTCGCACCTATGTGCAGCACGCGGGCATCGAGTTAGTCCAGATTGATTCGGACTCCAGTAGCGGGCAGACCGTAGCCGACTCTCTGGCGCAGCTTGATAATGAGACAGCCGCTTTAGTCGTACAGTCGCCAAACTTTTTCGGCTGTGTAGAAGATTTGCGGGCGCTTGCAGATAAAGCGCATGCCGCAGGCGCTCTTTTAATCGTCGCCGTCACAGAGGCCATGTCGCTTGGGCTTCTTCGCTCGCCCGGATCAACCGGCGCTGACATTGTAGTTGCCGAGGGGCAATCGTTCGGCGTGCCTCTCTCTTTCGGTGGCCCATACGTCGGACTGTTTGCGACGCGCGAGAAATATGCGCGCCAGATTCCGGGTCGTCTCGTCGGCGAAGCATTCGACAAAGAGGGACGACGAGGCTACGTGCTGACGCTCGCCACGCGCGAGCAGCACATCAGGCGCGAGAAGGCTACCTCCAATATCTGCACGAACGAAGGATTGATAGCATTGGCCGCGACCGTCTATCTTGAGACGATGGGGCCGCGTGGAATTCAGGAAGCGGCAAGACAGTGCGCACAAAAGGCTGCATACGCCGCGCGCCGCATCAGGGAGATTGAAGGCTTCTCGCTTCCCTTCACCTCCCCTGTCTTCAACGAATTCGTTGTGCGCGCGCCCGTGGATGCCAAAGAGCTTCTGTCTCGTCTTGCAGAAAGTAAGAACATCACGGGCGGACTCGCGCTCTCGCGCTACTTCCCGGAGCGCGCGAATGAATTTCTGGTTTGCGTCACAGAGGTTAACTCGCGCCGCGAGATAGATTCGCTCGTTGAAGGACTGGCATCAGTTTCCAGTGAGATGATTCAAAACCACAACGGGACATAATGTCCCGTTCAAAACTCTTTGCGGTCTTTGCTCTTTTCTTTGCGCCTTTGCGAGAACCCGCAACTGCCTTAATGCTCAAGAATGTCGAGAGTTGCAGGTTCTCGCAAAGGCGCAAAGGGAAATCTTAAGCTCGCAAAGTGGTTGAGCAGTTGATACGAGTTTTTAATTTTGGTTTCAAGCGATGAGTTCATCGAACATTAAAAAAGTTACTCCGCACATTTCGCAGAATGAGGCGCTGATTTTCGAGCGCTCGCAGCCCGGCAGAGTCGGCTATCGTCTTCCGCCTCTTGATGTCGAAGAGGTTGCGATGGACGAGATAATTCCACAAAAATTTCAGCGTGACGACGAGCTATCGGGGATGCCGGAGGTGAGCGAGGTTGATGTCATACGACATTTCACGCGCATCTCTACGTGGAACTACTCGATTGATCTGGGGCTTTATCCTTTAGGCTCCTGCACCATGAAATACAATTCGAGGCTGAACGAGCGTGTTGCACGCATCGCGGGCTTCGCAAATCTTCACCCGCTCGCGTCAGAAGAAGACGCGCAGGGCGCGCTGGAAGTCATATACGAACTGCAAGATAGTTTGGCGGAGATAACAGGTTTGCCCGGCATCTCTTTGCAGCCCGCAGCGGGCGCGCACGGCGAGATGACGGGAATCATGATTATTCGCGCCTTCATTGACGCGCGTGACGGCGCGGGCGCTTCTGCAAAACGGCGCACGATGCTCATCCCGGACTCCGCGCACGGGACTAACCCTGCGTCTGCGCATCTGTCAGGCTTCACCGTCAAAACGATTCGCTCGACTTCTGAAGGCTTCACAGACCTTGAGCACCTCAGCGAGCTTTGCGCGCACGGCGACGTGGCGGGCTTGATGCTGACGAACCCGAACACGCTCGGACTGTTTGAGAGAAACATAAAAGAGATTTCAGGGATAGTTCACGCGGCGGGCGGGCTTGTTTACATGGACGGCGCGAACATGAACGCGCTGGTAGGCGTGGCGCGTCCCGGCGACATGGGCGTGGACGTGATTCACCTGAATCTTCATAAAACTTTTTCCACACCGCACGGCGGCGGCGGCCCCGGCTGCGGCCCATGCTGCTGCACCACAGAGCTTGAGCCTTACCTGCCTGTGCCCCGCGTAGTTAAAGACGGAGAGAATTTCCGGCTGGATTTCGACCGCCCGCACTCGATTGGGCGTGTGAAAGCTTTTTACGGCAACTACGGAATGATGCTGCGCGCACTCTCCTACATTCAGACGCACGGGAATGATGGACTGCGCGAGGCTACGGAGGCAGCCGTTCTGAACGCGCGTTACATAGCGCAGGGTCTGGCCGCAGATTACGACAAGCCTTTCGATGCGCCGCCCATGCACGAAGTGGTTTTTACGGACAAGCGGCAGTCGCGCAAAGGCGTTCACACGCTGGACATCGCAAAGCGACTGATTGATTACGGCTTTCACCCTATGACCATCTACTTCCCGCTGATTGTTCAGGGCGCAATGCTCATAGAGCCTACGGAATCCGTTGGCAGGCAGGAGTTGGATCAGTTCATTGAGGCCATGCGCTCGATTGCGCGCGAGGCTGTGGAAGACCCGGAGCTTGTGCGCAACGCTCCGCACACAACGCGCATTGGCAGATTGGACGAAGCTGCGGCAGCGCGCAAACCCGTTCTGAGATGGAAGCCTAAAGAAGCTGCGAGCGCGGCATAAATAGAAGGCAAATGGTAGAAGGTAGAAGACAGAAGGTAGGATAAAAGCATTTCCTCAGAACTGCTCGTCCTTACTTTCGGCCTTTTACCTTTTTCCTTTTGCCTTATTATTGTAATATCTTCAGCGAGAGGCGACCCGCGATGAGACCGCTTGGGATGTTTTCAGGGCGGTCGCAAGGGGTCGCCTGATTTAGTCTATGAGAGTTTTTGAGTGATGGCGAGCGGTATTGTCATACACATTTCTGCCGGCGACGAGCGACACACAGAAGTCCTCTCCTCAGACCGCATAAGAATAGGCGCGGGTGAAGATTGCGACTTACGACTGCGCCCGTCCGCATTGCCAAAGGGCGCAAACTCCTCCGCGCTGCTCGTTGAGCTTTCACGCCAGAACGGATTCTATCGCGTCACGGATTTCAACCGTGACTTGAAGCTCACCTACAATGGCGCTCCCCTCGAACCTGAAGTTAAGATTGATGACGGCGACGAGCTTCGCCTGGACTCCACAGAGCTTGCGATGCATTTTTTCCCCATTCGCTCGCTCCCTGCCGTAATCAACCAGAGGCACGAGCCGATTGTCGCGCCGTTCATAGAGCACGCGGCAATAGAAGCGGCTGCGACGACAAGACGCGACGACGCGAAAGTTTTCCTGCGAGAATTCACGCGCGAGCTTGTACGCGAGATTAATCCCAGCACTAAAATCATCTCGCTCGCAATCGCTGCGCTTCTAGTGCTGGGCGTCCTTTACATAGGATTTTCAGTCTTCTCTATGTACAAGGAGATGAAGCTCAACCGTCAGGCCGCCGAAGAGCAGGGCATAAAGTTGCAGCAGATGCAGGATCAGCTAGGCAAAGCCAACTCGCAGCTTTCCAATACAGACCGAAGAAATCAACAGATACTGGACAGCCTCTCGCTTGCGCCGAAACTCCGCACGGATTTCGGCGGCGGCGTCTGTCTAGTCTCAGGCTCTTACATTTTCGTTGAGAGAGGAACGGGCAGGCCGTTGCGCTATCCTGAGACGCAGACCAACGAGGAAGGCGCTGTGATTCAGAACGGCAACGAGCCTGCGCAGTTGACGCCCGAAGGGCACGGCGTCATCGCGGAGTTCGAGTTTGTCGGCACAGGTTTTTATGTTGGCGACGGCTACGTTCTGACGAACCGGCATGTGGCGCAACCCTGGCAGGTGGATGAGCGCGCTCAGAGTTTGAGCGGAAGCGTGAGCGGCCAGCCAAGGCTTAAAAAGTTGATGGCCTTCTTCCCGAATCACCAACAGCCCATTCCGCTCAAATTCAAACAGGCCGCGCAGCGCGATGACCTCGCGGTCTGCACGCTGGATTTGCCAGAGCCGCCAACGGACATTCCCGTTCTTCCGCTCGATAGAGATTCGGACGCAGCCGCCGTAGGCAAGGCCGTCGTTATGATGGGCTACCCTTCCGGGCCTGATCGCCTGCTGGCTCTTCTGGACGATGCAGAGGCGCGCAGTATTCAGGCGCGCTACGGCTCGTCGCTTGAGTCACTTCTTGGCTACCTTGCTGAAAGAAATCATATTCAGCCGCTCACAACGCAAGGACATATCACAGACCTGGATGTGCGCCGAATCGTTTACGACGCACGGACGGCTGAGGGTGGTTCGGGCGCGCCGCTTTTCGGTCAATCGGGGCGCGTCATAGGCATCAACTTCGCCGTCTTCACAGAAAACTCCGCATCCAACTTTGCAGTTCCAGTCCGATACGCAATCACACTTCTTGAGCGCGCCGGATGGAAATCGCCTGAACCGCCTGCCTCGGAACAGACCGAGACAGTTAACTCAAACCAGAGCGGGCAGCATAGCGGCGCATCAGGCGCGACGACTCACTAATCCCTCGTAAACAGAAGATTTAAGCTGATTCGGTCTAAGGATGTCTTTGACACGGCAACCCGAATCACTGTAACCTTGCTCCTTTTGCAATGAAGCGTTTTTTCATCCTATAGCGTTTCTCACTTGAGCGAGACTAAAGTCAGTACCGCCTGCTTAAGCTGGGCAGGTGAAAGAAGGGATGAGGGATGAGGGCGGAGGGATGAATAAGAATGTAGTGAACAGGTCAACATGCAATTGACTCCTTCTTATTCATCCCTCATCCCTCATCCCTTCTATCAGGCGGTACTGACCTGAACCTTAATTTGACCGGAAAGTTGCGAACGAATTTGTCAGCATCTGTAGAGATAGTAAACGCGGCGACGATAACGCCCGAACCTTTGATACGTGTACGCGAGCGCACGGCGAGCCGCACTCTGACCGTAGCGGCTCTGGCTCTGCTGGTTATTCTTGGCTTCGGTTTTCGCGCCGTTAATCTTGGCGCTGAGGGCTTGAGCGAAGACGAACTGAATAAGCTCTACGCGGTCGCGGATTATCGTGCGCATGGGTTGACTTCGGCCAACGGCGAGCATCCCATGCTGATGAAAGCTATGCTCACCGCAAGCATAGTAGCCGCAGAGCACTGGAATTCAACATCATTCGTCGCATCGCATCCATCGTTCTTCGTCTCCACAGAGGCAGCGCTTCGTCTGCCCGCAGCCATCTTCGGTGCGCTCACCTCGCTTCTTATCTACCTTCTCGTCGCAGAGCTTTTCGGAGTGGAAGTCGCTTTCATATCGGCAGCGCTCTGGGCTTTCGACCCGACAGGAATAGGCTTTAATCGAATCGCAAAGGAAGACACTTTTCTTCTCTTCTTCTTTCTGCTCGCAAATGTTTTCTGGCTGCGCGGGCAGCGCGCGGCGGAAAGCGGAGACCCAAAGCCGCAAAAATATTACTGGGCCACCGCAGCGGCTTTCGGCGCGATGATGGCGTCAAAGTACCTGCTGCATCTTATAGGAATCAGCGTGAGTTACTACCACATCTTTCAGGGTGTGGAACGAACGCGCTGGCGTCTGGGCAAACGACGCTGGCTCATATTTTTCTGCGTCATGGGCGCTGTGTTTCTGCTGTGCAATCCTGCGATTCTTCTGCCGAACACGTGGCAGCAGATGAGACTTTTTGCAGGCGAGCACAGGATTACGCACGACAGCTACGAATTCATGGGCACGCTTTATCACAACCAGATGACGCTCTGGCTCAGGGGCGTGCCGTGGTACTTTTATTTCGTCTTCACAGGCGTCAAGATTTCCCTGCCTGTTCTCGGCGCATTCCTCATTGGACTGCCGCTCTTGTTCCGCAAGCGAACGGGCGATGGTCGCTATCTTGTTCTGTTCTGGATGCTCTTTTGGTTCTTGCCGTTCACGGTGCTCGGCGGAAAGTTTACGCGCTATTTCACGATTGCTCTGCCCGTAGTCTTAATCACCGCTGCGCTCGGCATACAGTTCACCGCTAGACGCTTTGGAGAATTGATCTCAAGATTTGTCGGAAGCGAAAGCGCTGTGAATCTTGCGCGCTCAGGCTTAGCAGCTCTCGTCTTAACATTCCCCGTTGCGGCCTCGGCAAAGGTCTCGCCGCATTATCGTCTCTACACGAACTTGCTGGGCGGCGGCAGTAGGAATGCCGGTAGTTTTTTCCCGCACGATGAATTCTACGATGCGGGCGTGCGCGATGCCGTGAACGGGATTTGTGAGCGGGCGCGAGCGGGCGCGACGGTGGCAAGCGAAACGCCCGGACTCGTTGCGTACTACGCGCATCTTGCGGGACGAGGCGATTTGATCACAATCTCACTTTCCGACCGCGAGGCCAGGGCGCAATTGGGGCAAACGGATTTCGTCATCGTCGCGCGCGGGCGTCGCTATTTCAGCAACGAGCGTCTAACGTCTGCGCTCATTGATGCTTCTGCTCCGCTCGTAATAATAAGAACGGGAGATGTGCCGTCTGTTCAAGTTTTTCAGCTCGATCAAAAAACGGCTATGCTCTTTCAACAATCGAACTGAGCAGTGCTTGAACTCGCGGCAACCGGCGAATGGCTCGCCCGCATCGCAGGGAAGAACGAGAACCTGCTGTGGCAATCCCGAAAGTGTCATACATAAAGGGGCTTGCGCCGGGTTCGAGAGTTAAGTTAAAAATGTTATATGAATCGGCGGGCAATCAAGAGCAAGCCAGACCGAGCTTGAGCGCGGCACAACGCTTGCCATTGATTTTATGCGAACGATTCGATTTTCATAATTTTCGGCAGTAAGATTTTCAAGGGACTTGAGCAAGGGCAGTGAATTAGCTCCATATGGAGCGCGCTGTTTCAATGACACGAGGATGAAAAGCTATCCCTCAGTGCACTACGCGCGACGCACGTTCTGCTTCTTCTTTTCTCTCCTCTTGGCGTTCGTCGCGCCCGTCGCTCTCGCACAATCACCTGCTGCATCGAGCGAGCAGACGCCCGCCTCTTCTCAAACACAGTCAAGTGAATTTCGTCTTGAGAGAATCCCTGTCGCGGGCGGCGCAGAGTTGCTGACCATCTTTGGAACGCTCGACGGGCTTCCCCCTGGACAGAGCCAGACGAATGAAGTGCCTCTGGTGAGCGTGCTGCGCGATACGCTGGGCGATTCGAACCCGGAGAATGACAGGCTGCGCTACCTCTGGACGCTAACTTACGCGCGGCCATCCTTCGGTCAGCGCATCGCCGCTGCAATCCCCTTTCTATACAGCCACGTTGGAAATCGTTCGCGCACGAGCGGCACGCCTCCGCCCGTCATCGATCTCGCGTCAACCGAGCGCGAGACATGGAACAATATCTTCTGGCTCGCGTTGCAGAACATACTTTTCGATCCATACGGAATTCCCGTAAAAATTTCATCGCGCACTTACCGCCACAATCTTTCTGATTATCGTAAAGCGCATGTCATCCGCGCGCTCGCTATCCTGTCGCTCTATCAGGATTATGTGAAGAACTCTTCTGGAAACGTTTTCACGCCGACGGAGATGCAGGACATTCAGGCTCGCCTGATGCTTACTGAAAGAGCTATGGGCGGCGTCGTTGACGATATTCATCTCAGAAGCTTTTTTCAGAAGCAACGGGTCGTGACGCGCGACAACGCGGGGCACAACTGGGAACTGCTTCGCCAGCGCGCCGAAGCAGAGCGACTCTATTTCGAGCCGCTCGAAATGCCGGACGGCACGGCGACGCACGCAATAGTCTGGGTCGCGCGTGAAGACCTGGAAAGAAATCAGGGACGAGAATTTCACGGGCGTTTCCTGAACATATCGAACCCGTGGACGGACGCGCGTCTGAAAAACTGGGACGGCTACACGGAGGTTCGCTACTTCGATGAGGAGAATCGTCAGGTGGAAGCGGGAGCGCAGGGCGCGCGTCGTGTGGAACTGATACCGCTTGCGCTTTACGGGCTGGATCATCCGAAGATTCCTGCGCTTCTGGTTGACTTCCGCGACCGCTTGAATCCGAAGAAGCGCGAGATGTCGCGTAGAATTATTCAGGACGTGACCAGAAACATTCTCTCGCTGTCGAAGTTCGGAGACCTGCCGTATTTTCTGGGGCGAACGGTCTTCGATTTTGTGACCGGAAGGCGCGGCATGGACGTGAATCAGCCCTCGCGGCTGCGCACCTATTCGCAACTGAAGCTGCTGCTTTCGCTCGACAGCTCATTCAACCCGCAGTTTCGTGAAGAGATCGAGCAGCGGCTGGAAAGCGTCTCGCTCAATCCGATGGAGAACGATTATCAGGTTGAAGCCAGTATAGCGCGCCAGCAGTACCGTGCGCTTCTGGATTACGCACAACGACCCGAAGGATTGCCTGCGCGATTAGACCGTGACCGCCGCGAAGAGATGATGCCTTTGAAACACGGGCGCACCGCGCAAACCTTCTTCCGCCTTGCCAACGTGATGACCTTTGGGCTTTACACTCATCGTGAGCGAAGCTCGCCTGAGATGGAGGCGCTTCTTGATTTGAAGAGGCGCGTTGATTTTCACATGCGATTCCTGCGCGAAGTCGCGCGCTCAAGCCCGCGCATAGAGATAGTCTGGAACATAGAGGACGTGCGCCACAGTCTACAATTTCTGGGCGAGAATGCTCAGCTTGCCGGTAGTAAGACTGCGAACGCGGCGGCGCTCGTCTTCGCTCGCACTGAAGACGAAGAGACGCGGCAACTCTGCCTGAACAACCTTTACCGCATCAATAACGAGACTGCCAGAAGCGCCCTTTTGCATATCTACCGCGAACAACCCGTTGACTCGCGCTGGCGCGCGCTTTCAGCCGATTACCTGCGCAAGGCCGTGCGAGAAGACCAGCGCATAGCACCCTCGGACGCCAGAACAATTCTGAGCATGGTGGGGCAATGAAAAGTAGGGCAGAAGCAGGCAGGATGGGGGCAGAAGTAGAGGCGGGGGGAGCGAGTGACGCGGCGATGCCGGTAAGCGGCGAGCAGAAGATTCTCTATCAAAAGTTGAGAGCCGCTACACCTCTCAACTCTTTTCTCTCAGCGTCTCAGCGTCTCAGCGTCTCAGCATCACTGCTCACTCTCCTTTTCATTCTCTTCTCATGCTCTGCTTCGTTCGCGCAGGCGAAGCGGCTGGTCGTCATCAAAGTTGACGGATTGCCGACCGACATGGTTGATCGCTTCGTTCGAGAGCATGACCCGCAGAGCGGCAAGAGCCTTCTGCCCTGGTTCGAGGAGGTCTTTTACAAACACGGTGCGCGCGTGTCTAACTTTTACGTTCGAGGCATGAGTCTGTCTGCGCCCTCATGGTCGCTGCTGGAAACAGGCCAGCACTTGCAGATAAAAGGCAACGTAGAGTTCGACCGCATGACGCTTCACAGCTACGATTACCTGAACTTTCTCCCGTTCTACTTCGCAAACGCATTCGAGCAACGCGAGGATATGCCCGGCACAATAGTTCTGGACTCCGTAGGAATTCCCATGCTCGTAGATGCGTTCGGGCACAACGAACGCCTTATCAGCTACGAACTCTACCAGCGCGGGCTGCGTTGGTCTACATTGCAGCGCGGCGCGCAGAATCGTTTCACACGCAGCCCGCGCGAGCTTATGGACGAGTGGACGATGGGCTTCGAGTTGCGAGATTTCGCAATTCAACAGGTTGAGCGCGAAATAATAGAACGCCTTACCGACCCGCGCGTCAAATACATGGATTTGTTCGTCGCGGATTTTGATCATACTGCGCACCACAACAGGGATCGTGAAGCGCACCTTTATTCGCTTCAACGCATTGACGCCATAATCGGTCGCATCTGGACTGCCATTCAGCAATCTCCCTTCGCCGCAGACACCGCGCTCGTAGTCGTATCGGATCACGGCTTCAACACAGACGAGCACATCTACAGTCAGGGCTTCAACCTTGTCAAATTGTTGGGGAGCACGGAAGGCGGCGGTCATCACGTCATCACCAAGCGCCGTTTGATGATGGATTATTCAATCAAGGGCATCAACCCGTTCACGACGCTGATTACTACGACGACTCAGAACTCCTGCTATTTGAAAGGCCAGAGTTCGGATTACCCGACTGCGCTTCTTGATTTCGACGGAAACGAGCGCGCCGGTCTTCACCTGCGCGATAGCGACATCAATCTGCTGCACATCATCCTCGAACAGCTAAAGCGCCAGGACATCTCTCTGGAATTAAGGCAAGCTCTGACGGAGAGCTTCTTCCAGACCGTTGACCGCAGAAGAAGCGAATGGTCTGTAGAGCTTTCTCAATTGCAGGAAGAGATGGATGCTCTTCATAGAGCCATAGTGAAGATGCAGGCGCAGTACGCCGAGCTTCCGAAGAAATGGACTGAAGCTGACAGAGCCGCAGGGCGTGTGCTGGAAGCTAGACGCCTTTACACCAGAATGAAAGCCAACGAGACGGAGGAGCTTGATTACAGAAAATATGCGAGCGCTATATCGAACCTGCTCTCTCTTCACAGGGAGAGTTTCGATGCAAAGCGTCTGAAGATTGAAGACGTGATACCCAAAGGGGCAATGGGAGACCGCAATTCTATTCACGAGTTGCAGAACTACGTCGTCTGCATGGCACCGGGCGGCCCCGTTCTGAAATCTGACGGCTCGCTAGACATGCAGAAGAGCTTTACGCGCATTGATTATTACGACCTGCTTCACAGCCAGACCGTCCGAAATAATGTTCAGCAGGGTGTCAGCAATCATCCTGTTGATTTCATCGCAACCAGAATTCCCCGCGAGCAGATTGCCCGGCTTCTCCCGCCTGACCTTCAATCGGATGAAGATGCGGTGTGGCTCTACGACGGCCCGGAGCATCAGGCGCTGATACTTGCGCGCGCCGACGATGCCGGGCGTTTGAAGTTGCGCTATTTGCCTGTAAAACATCTCAGTCAGGACGAGACGGGCGCGATAAGCTTTGAGCGAGCGGAGTGGGCGGAAAACTTTCCACTGAGAATCTGGGAGGACGCGAACCTGCAAGTGGCTGAGGGCGAGCGCGGCAGATTTCTGAACGACTGGCACACGGACGTTCAGTGGTTGCACGCTCTGCATAAAACCGAATACTCTAACGGCTTGATAGGTCTCAACGAACAGATGATACTTCATCCGTCTGATGCGCTCAGCACGGACGCCCGCGCGCTTTCCGACGACGAGCGTCTGATTCGTCGTTTCAGGCAGAGGCAGCGCGAGTTGGTCGAGACAGACCTTTTGATACTTGCCAACAACCACTGGAACTTCGACGTGCGCGGCTTCAATCCGGGCGGCAATCACGGCTCGTTCTTTCGCATATCCACGCACGCGACGCTGATGATGGCTGGCGGCGCTGAGACAGGGATTCCGCAAGGGGAGGACGTGACGGAGCCTTACGACAGCCTGAGTTTCGTTCCGACGATGATGGCGCTGCTGGGCAAACTCCCGGATGGTCACACGCCCGTGCCCGTACTCTGGGATCGCGGCTTTCGTCCCTTTCCAGGTCGTGTCATTCAAGAGGTTCTGAGCAATAGAAGAGTTCAGCCCGCCAATATAGGGGCGGGAGGCACGCATTGATTACGGCGAACGAAAATTTGTCCCGCGAAGATGACGAGTGGGCAGAGTCCGAACTGGAAGAGGTATCTGGGGAAGAATCCGGCGGAGGTCGCGCTCGCGGCACTTTCTTCTGGATGCAGACCATTGCGTTCCTGCTTGGCCTTGCGCTTCTGGTCTACGTAATCAACCGCGTCGGCGTCCAGCCCATCTTCGACGCGCTCAGCCGCATAGGCTTCGGCTTCCTTATACTGCTTGCTATAAGCGGCTCGCGCCATTTCCTTCGCGCGCTCGCAATGCGGCTCGCTGTTCCGCCAGAGCATCGCAGGTTCAACTACCTTCAGGCATTCTCCGCGCGACTGGGCGGCGAGGCCATCAGCTTTCTCACATTCACAGGCCCGCTTCTTGGCGAAGCGACGAAAGTAGCGCTTCTTAAAAAGCGTGTGCCGCTTGCGCACGGTGTGCCTGCGCTCGTCGTTGACAACATCATCTATAACCTCTCGGTCATCATCTTCATACTGAGCGGCGCGTGCGTGATGCTGGTGAGCTACGACCTGCCAGAGGTTGTGCGCTACGTGCTCTTTGCTATTGCGGCGATTGCTGCGCTGGGCATCATCGCCGCAATCGCGGCGGTCACGCACCGCGTAATGCTTCTGACGTGGATAATTGACAGGCTCGAAGGAATGGGTCTGAAGTTTCACGCTATCTCCTCTAAGCGCGAGCAGGTGGAGCGCATCGAGAACAAGGTTTATGACTTTTACAAGCATCACCCGGTTGCCTTCTTCGCCATGTTCGCATTCGATTTTCTGGGGCACGCGACCAGCGTTCTGGAAGTTTACCTGACCTTAAAGATGCTGGGATTTATTCCGCGAACGCGCGCTGCTTACACCATTGAATCTCTAACGAAAGTCATCAACTTCGTCTTCGGATTCGTTCCCGGCACAATCGGCGTTTACGAGAGCGGCAACATGCTCATCCTCAAAACGCTTGGTTACACGAAGGCCGCAGGACTTGCGCTCGCTCTTGTGCGCAAGGCCGGTATGGTCTTCTGGACAGTCATTGGACTTCTAATTTTGATGTGGCGCGCGGTGCCGAACGCTTCGCGCCGCGTGATTGACCGCAGCCCGCGATTGCAAAAACTTATGGACAGCCTTGTACTCTCTAACATCGCACACAGACCTGCGCGCACTGCCGTCAGTGTCCTGGGCATAGGCATAGGCGTTCTCCTAATCATCTTCACCGTCGGACTCGCTCACGGCGTACTGCGAGAGCGCGGGCGGCGCGAGTCGAACATTCGCGCGGAGATAATGATACGCCCTTCGGGCACGCTCGGCCTGACAGGCTCGCAGCCCTTCTCGCTTCCCGTCTCGCATGCGGACGAATTAGCGCATATAGAGGGCGTGAAGATGGCGATTCCGCTAGGCCAGAGCGTTGACAAGAGTGATAGCGGGTTCGGCAGCCGCCTTATTGACGGTATAGACTTCGACCAGTATGCGGCCATCAGCGGGCTTACCATCATTGAAGGACGAAAACTTCAGGGCGGCAACGAGGCAATCGTTGATTCAAACTGGCAGAAGCAGCGCCACGCAACCGTTGGCTCGACCGTAGAGCTTTACGAGCGCCCATTCACAATCGTAGGCGTTTACGATCCGCCGAGCGGCGGGCGCATCAAGATTCCGCTCGCAACCATGCAGGAGCAGTTGGGCGCGGAAGGCTCTTGCTCTACTGTGCTAGTCGACTGCAACGACCCTGCGCAACAGGAGGCGGTTGCCGAGCGCATCCGGCAGAAATTCCCGGACGACCAGATTCTTTTCACACGCGATCTGCCGGAGCTTTATACGACCGCCATCCCCGCGCTCAACATCTTTCTCAGGGTTGTCGTGGCAATCGCCGCGAGCATCAGCTTGCTTGTTATACTCCTTGCTATGTATACGACCGTCACGGAGCGCACGCGACAGATAGGAATTCTCAAATCTCTTGGCATGTCCAGCATGAGCATCGCATGGGTCATCGAACAGGAAGCAATCATAGTCAGCGTGCTTGGGGTTGCGGTCGGCATACTTCTCACACTCGCCGCACGCTTCGCCATCACCCGCTCAACCGCACTCAGCATAGAGATTGAGCCGCGCTGGATTCTCATAGCGCTTGGCGTCGGGTTAATCGGCGGCACAATCGGCGCGCTATACCCTGCCCTGCGCGCAGCGAGGCAAGACGCGGTTGATGCTTTGAGCTACGAGTAGAGAACGACTCAATTTTTGATTACATCTAACTTTGACATCCTTCAATCCGTCGCGTAGCCCCCCAGTACTTGCTAGTTAAGTCAGAGCCTCGCTCCTCATGAGTTTTGTTCCGGCTTAGTCTCACGCAACTTTACAGAGGAAGTGCTATGGTAACGCTCGCATACAATACCATCCGGCGTTATTATATCCTTACTCCAGGTAATAAATAACCAGATTAACAGGAGAGTTACAAGTGCATAAACGCAAGATATTTTTGCTTCTCCTTTTTGTTATAGCCACAGTTATAACTGTGATGACCGCATTGCGCGGTCAGAACCAACCTCAAAGGCAAGCAGACGATGAAAACTATGCTCCCGTCACGGATTATAGCGCGTCAAGGCCAAATGATCCGAAAAGAAAAGCTAAAGGCAAACGTTACAAAATGCAGCCGACACCCATTGAGGAGATGGAGACTGGTGTGAAGCCACTACCTATAATATCCCCCTGGGCGAGAGGCTTATCAGCACTGCCCGTCGATCGGAGTGATGCAATCGTCAAGGGTGAAGTAACGAGCGCGCATGCTTACCTCTCTGAGGATGGGACTGGTGTCTACTCCGAATTCACTTTGAAAATTAGTGAGGTGTTTAAGGGCGACGATTCGATCAGCCTGGGTCAAGAAATAGTTACGGAGCGAGCTGGCGGCGCGATCAGATTCCCGTCCGGGAAGGTACAACGCTACAGCGTCGATCAACAGGGAATGCCTCGCTCAGGTGCTCAGTATGTGCTCTTTCTCAGGCGCAATGCAGAGGACGGCGACTTCTATATAGTTACCGGATATGAATTACGACTCGGCCACGTCAATCCGCTAGACGGTAACGTATCCAACGGTCAGAATCATCTGCCGTTTGGCGTCTATAAAAACGCTGACGAAACCTCATTCTTGAATGATCTACGAGCCGCTATAGCTAATGCTCCGCAGCCCCTTTAGCAGAGAAGAGGGGACTGAATAATGAAGCAGCTACGCCTCACTTGAATCCTCCTCTCGCTCGCCCTTCTTCTATTTGTTCCGAGGGCTGTTGGTCATGCTATCGCCCTGGCTGAGTATGATAGGGCTGAGAATGGCGGCAATCATGATGGCGTGATTGATAGGCGCGACGCTATCTTCTCATCTTTACGGCTCTGGCAAGATGTAAACCATAACGGTATCTCTGAGCCTAACGAGCTACACACGTTGCCGGAGCTTGGTCTGTCGAGTATTGATCTCAATTACAAGGAGTCGAAGCGTGCAGACCAATACGGCAATCAGTTTCGCTATCGAGCGAAGGTGAGAGATGTGCATGGAGCGCAGGTGGGACGTTGGGCCTGGGATGTGTTCCTCGTTCATTAATAAGGATTAATTCCTGTAAGATCAAACGCCCGCAGGCCGTGCTGCTAATAGTCTGCGGGCGTTTCTCTTTTCAATTATCCCCGACATTGACTTTCAGGCGAATTTAGCTTAGAAGCACTCAATCACGAGAATGCATCTCGTCAGTCTATCTTTTGCACAGCTTTAATCCAGCAGTTCTTGCCAGCAATGCTTTCAAACTCGAAGTGGGGGAGCTTATGCCGAAAGTAGCTATCAGCGTCACTGTCAACGGCACGTCTTACAACACGGAAGTCGAGCCGCGTCTTCTGCTCGTGCATTACCTGCGCGACGTGCTTGGGCTTACAGGCACGCACGTCGGCTGCGAAACGTCGCTCTGCGGCGCATGCACCGTGATGGTTGACGGCCAGGCCGTGAAATCATGCACGATGTTTGCCGTACAGGCTGACGGCGCGCGAGTGACTACGATTGAAGGGCTGGCAAATAACGGCGACCTTCATCCGGTGCAGGAGGGGTTCTGGGAGCGGCACGGTTTGCAGTGCGGCTACTGCACGCCGGGCATGATAATAGCCGCCGCGCAGCTTTTAGAAAGGAACGCGAACCCAAGCGAGCAGGAGATTCGTCACGGGTTGGAAGGAAACCTTTGTCGCTGCACCGGCTACCAGCACATAGTTGAAGCAGTTCAATATGCCTCGAAGAAAGTGATAAGTGATGAGTGATAAGTGATAAGAAAAGGCTTTTCGTTCTTGTCTCATCACTTATCACTCATCACTTATCACTGAAACGGAGTTTCTTATGGCTAACAAATATGTAGGCCAGAGAGTTAAGCGAACGGAAGACCCCAGATTGATTAAGGGGCTGGCTCATTACGTTGACGACATCAGGCTGCCGGACACGCTTCATGTAGCGTTCGTGCGCTCGATGTACGCTCATGCGCGCATCACTGGCGTTGACACGAGCGAAGCTTTGAGCGCGCCGGGCGTTGTCGCAATCTACACGGGCAGGGATGTATCTGCCGCGATTGGGCCAGTGCCGTGCGCGAGCGCCCTGCCCGATCTTAAAGTCCCCGATCATCGCGTGCTCGCTACAGATAAAGTTTACTTCGTGGGTCATCCAATCGCTGCCATCGTCGCAACAGATGCTTACGCTGCGCGCGACGCCGTTGACCTAATCATGGTTGATTACGAAGAGCTTCCTGCCGTCGTTGATGTTGAAGAGGCTGCGAAGGGCGGGACGGTCATTCACGAAAAGTGGAGCGATAACGTCGCGTATAAATTGACCGCAGGCGAGGGCGATATCGAAGCGGCGCTCAAGGGCGCAGACAAAGTGTTGAGTCAGCGAATGCTGAACCAGCGTCTAGCGCCGATTGCAATGGAGCCGCGCGGCGTGCTGGCGCGCTACCTGCCCGGCGAACAGGAGTTGACCGTCTGGTCTTCCACGCAGATTCCTCATCTCTTGCGCACGCAGCTGGCTCTGATGATTGGCATGCCGGAGAACAAGCTTCGCGTGATTACGCCTGAAGTCGGCGGAGGCTTCGGCTCGAAGCTTAACGTGTACGCGGAAGAAGCGCTGCTCGGCTGGGTCTCAATTCAGTTGGGCAAGCCTGTGAAATGGATAGAGACGCGGCGCGAAAACATTCAGGCCACAATTCACGGCAGAGGACAAGTCGGAGAGATAGAGATAGGATGCAAGCTGGACGGCACTATCACTGGCTTGCGCTACAACGTCACGGCAGACCTCGGCGCTTATCATCAACTGCTCACTCCGGCCATCCCTACACTAACGGGTTTGATGCTTTCCGGCAGCTACAAAATCCCTGCGATTCAGATCAACATCACAGGTGTGTTTACAAACAAGATGGCTACGGACGCATATCGCGGCGCTGGCCGACCTGAAGCGACTTATGTTGTCGAGCGGGCGATGGATTTAGTGGCCGCAGAGCTTGGCATTGATCCGGCTGAAGTTAGACGCCGCAATTTCCCTAAGCCTGAAGAATTTCCCTTCAAGACCGCGACAGGTCTTTTCTATGACAGCGGCAATTACGAAGCGGCGCTTGATAAAGCGCAGGGAATGATCAACTACGCTGAGCTTCGTGAAGAACAGAAACGGGCGCGCGACGAGGGGCGCATCTTCGGCATAGGCGTCTCCACTTACGTTGAAATCTGCGCTCTTGGCCCATCGCAGGCTATGCCCGCAGGCGGGTGGGAAAGCGCTACTGTTCGTATAGAGCCAACAGGCAAAGTCACAATCCTGACTGGCGCAAGCCCGCACGGGCAGGGTCAGGAGACATCTTTCGCGCAGATTGCTGCCGATGAACTCGGCGTTGACCTGAACGATGTGACTGTCATTCACGGCGACACTTCAATCGTGCAGTACGGCATAGGCACGTTCGGAAGCCGCGCAACTGCGGTCGGCGGCACTGCTGTCTTTATCGCAATCGAAAAGTTGAAAGAGAAAGCGCACAAGATAGCCGCGCATATGCTGGGCGCTGACGCATCGAATCTGGCTTTCTCGGAAGGGCGCTACTCTTTGCATAAGGCGCAGGCCGCAAGCGCAGAAGAAGTCCCGGAGCCTATGTTACCCGCAGGGCAAGCTCCCGCCGCCGCATTGCCTGAACCCGAAACCGATGGCAAGAATCTTACGCTTCAGGACATAGCGCTCGCCGCTTATCTTGCCAAAGACCTGCCGCCCGACATGGAGCCGGGTCTTTCTGCAACCTACTTCTTCGAGCCTAAGAACTTCACCTTCCCGTTCGGCACGCACATCGTTGTCTGTGAGATTGACCGCGACACCGGCGAGATAGAGTTAAAGCGCTACGTAGCGGTTGACGATTGCGGCAAGGTCATCAACCCCTTGCTCGTCGAAGGCCAGGTGCACGGCGGCATAGTTCAAGCAATGGGTCAGGCTCTTTACGAAGAGATTGTTTATGACGAGTCGGGTCAGCTAGTCACCGGCACGCTCATGGATTACGCCGTGCCCAGGGCTTCCATGATTCCACGGCTTGAGCTTGACCGCACGGAGACGCCTTCTCCGGTCAACCCGCTCGGCGTCAAAGGCGTAGGCGAGGCCGGAACAATCGGCGCGACACCCGCAATCGTCGGAGCAGTCGTTGACGCGCTCGCGCCCTTCGGCGTGCGCCATCTTGATATGCCTATTAGGCCGGAAATGGTTTGGAAGATTATAAAAGGCCGTGAATCGTGAATCGTAAATCGTGAATAGAAGAAGCAAGACGCAAAGCTATTCAACCTCTATTCACGATTTACGATTTACGATTTACGCGCTATCGGAGATAGCGAAATGATTCCAGCACAGTTTGATTACGTTGCGCCAGCAACGCTTGATGAAGCGTTGCAGTTACTTGCTGATAATGCCGATGATGCGAAACTGCTCGCGGGTGGGCACAGCCTCATCCCTGCTATGAAGCTGAGACTGGCTCAACCCGCCATGCTCATTGACATCGGGCGCATCAAAGACCTCGCGTACATACGCGAAGAGGGCGGGCAGATTCGCATAGGCGCGATGACGACGCATTATCAGCTAGAATCTTCCGAGCGACTGAAAGAGATATGTCCCTTGCTTCCCGAAACTGCCGGGCACATAGGCGACGTGCAGGTGCGCAACAAGGGAACACTCGGAGGAAGCCTTGCTCATTCAGACCCTGCCGCAGATTGGCCTGCGACCATTATCGCTCTGAACGCGGAGATTGTGGCAACGGGCAGAAACGGCGAGCGCGTCATCAGAGCGGACGATTTCTTCGTTGACATGTTGACCACTGCGCTTGAGCCTGGAGAGATTTTAAGAGAGATTCGCATAGCCGTGCCGCAGGGGCGCACAGGTCAGGCTTACACCAAAGTTCCGCATCCGGCTTCGGGCTTCGCGGTTGTCGGCGTCGCCGTCAATCTATCGCTCGACAACACGGAAGTTTGCCAGTCCGCGAGCGTCGGCATTACGGGCGCGGCGGCGAAAGCTTATAGAGCGCGCGGCGTTGAAACCGCTTTGAATGGAAACAGGATTGACGAGGCATTGGCCCAAACTGCGGCGGCGCAGGCTGCGGACGGCATTGATCTAAACGGCGACCTTTACGCTTCGGCAGATTATCGCCGCCATCTCGTTCAGGGTTACACGCGACGCGCAATCCTGAAAGCGATAGCGCAGGCGAAATGATTTTTCTCGCATGAAGATCACAGGAACACAGGAGTTGCGCGCGAAGCGCGAGCGCGTGTGGCAGGCGTTGATTGACCCGGCTGTGCTACAGCGCTCTATTCCCGGCTGCGAACAGTTAGAAAAGAGTGGCGAGAACAGTTATGCGGCCACCTTGCGCGCGGGCGTCGGCTCCATCAAAGGACTTTTTAAGGGGAACGTGCGGCTTGAAGACATGAGACCGCCCGAACACTATCGCATAGTCGTTGACGGCAAAGGCCAGCCGGGATTTCTTAAAGGCGCGGGCGATCTTGACCTTGAAGAGAATGCTGGCGCGACCATTATCAAGTACGCTGGCGATGTTCAGGTTGGAGGAACGATTGCGGGCGTGGGCCAGCGCATGATTGAAGGAGCCGCGAAGATGATGATCGCGCAGTTCTTCACGGCGCTTGAGGCCGAGGCGCAGACCGAAGAGGGAGACCCACCTCCAAAACATGGATTTTTTCGGACAGCCCTGAGGTGGTTCTCAGGGTGGCTACACAGGGTTTTCAGAGGACGCGCGCAAGGCTCATAACCTATCCCCTTCTCTTCAAAAGACTCATCTTCATGAATCTTTCTAAAACTAAGCGCCCCCATTTACGCTGGAAGCTTGCCATCCTTGCGGCTCTGGCCGTGACTATTCTGGCGATTGACCCGCAGGTTGATCTGTGGCGCGTGCGCGGGCGCGAGTGGAACGGAGTTTACGCCTACACGGACACGGACGAAGTAGCTTACGCAGCATATTTCAGGGCGCTTGCAACGGGTCGCCCGCGCCGCAACGATCCTTACACGGGGCGCGACGACGCACAGGGCGCGCCGCAGCCTGAATCTCTTTTCTCGATCCAATTTCTTCCGGCTTATATCATCGCTCTCCCGGCGCGCCTGCTTGCGCTGTCAACTTCGACTGCGTTCATTCTGCTGATGCCGCTCGCCGCAATCGCCGGAACGCTGGCGCTCTTCTGGTTGTTAGGGATTGTCATCGAAGATGACAGGAAAGCTTCGGTGGGCGCTCTGGCCGTGCTCTGTCTTGGTACTCTGGTGGCAGGTCATGGCGCAGGAAGAATGGTCTTCGGCGACGGTGCGGCATACATCTATCTTCCCTTTCTTCGTCGCTATCTTCCTGCGGTCTCGTTTCCCTTCTACTTCATCTACTGCGCGCTCATCTGGCGAATGCTGACGAGCGAAGACAGGCGCGCGGCAATCAAATATGCGACTGTCGCCGGACTGTTTTTCATCACTCTCGTCTATTCCTACTTCTATTTCTGGACGGCGGCCATAGCTTGGACGGCTCTCTTAATTGCGTTCTGGATTGCCGCGTACCCATCGAAATGGAAATCTTTAATCGCGCCGCTCGGAACTCTTTCCACACTGGCGGTGCTTGCGCTCGCGCCTTATCTCTGGCTGCTATCGCGGCGCGCCGCGACGATGGATACAGTTCAGGCTCTATCTTTTTCGCACGCGCCCGACGTGATGCGGCTGCCCGCGCTGGTTGGCATAGCTTCCTTCGTAGCTCTCTGCACAGCCGTCTGGCATAAAAGAATTAAGTGGCGAGACCCGCGCGCTCTCTTCGCAGCATCTTTCACATTGCTGCCGATAGTTGTCTTCAATCAACAGATAATCACAGGCCGCTCGCTTCAACCGATTCACTACGAGCAATTCATTGCAAACTATGTCGTGCTGGTCGGAGTCGTCCTGACAGCCGCTCTTCTATTTAACTCCAGGCAGAATGGCTCGCGCCGCGCGTCGAATATTATTCTGACGCTTCTCGCCGCTGCCTGTTTTGGCTGGGGCGTGTTCGAGACTGTCGAGTCTGTAAATGTTTTCAGGCAGTTCAACGTGCTGCGTGACGAAGCGATGCCGGTTATGAAGCGGCTTGCGCAACTGAGTCGTGAGCAAGTTGCGCAACAGGGCGGCGAGCGCGCGGTCGTGCTTTCCACAGATTTGAGACAGGTAGATGATTCGCCGTCCATAGCGCCGCAGGCAGTTCTCTGGGCGCGCCACATGCACGTCTTCAGCGGCGTCACTCTCGAAGAGAATAAGCAGCGCTTTTTCCAGTATCTATACTACACGGACGTTGACGAAGAGGATTTTAACAACGCGCTGGAAGAAAGGGATTTCGACTATTTCCTTGCAATCTTCGGATGGGAGCGCACCAACCCCAATCTCGCCGTCAACCTAAGACCGATAACCGATGAAGAGATACGCGCAGAAGAGCGTAACTACGCGAGCTTCTTAGAAACTTTCGACCGCGAGCGAGCGTCTAGCCCGCTTCTCTCTTTCATTATCACGCCGACCGAAGATGAGCCGGATTTCGCAAACCTGGACGAATGGTACGAACGCGACGCAGGCGAGCATATAGGCGGCTTCACACTCTATCGCGTCAAGCTTCGCCCCGAAGAAGAGCAGGAAGAAGCGGACGAGGACGAGGATGAGGATGAGCCTGCGGCGCAACGACCGGAACAGCCACATTAATTATTTTCGCTCAGTTCACTGCCGGATCGAGGTAACATCAGCCCGACATTAAAATAGCGCAGGCGCTTCTCAGCCCCGAAAGGGGCTATAGAACGCTCACGCTCTTGTTGCTTCAGTTATCCCTAAACATAATTCTTGAATTTTTCGTACAAAGGTTTGCTCTAACAAGTCTCTTGAGACTCTTTCTTCCATGCGAACCTTCTATTCATTTTACGCGGATGCCCTCAGTATTGCGCTTCAGTCAATCTTCGCTCATAAGCTTCGCGCGTTCCTGACACTAATCGGAATAATCATCGGAGTGGCTTCGGTCGTGGTCGTCGGCGCTTCCATCAACGGCCTGAACGCTTACGTGCTGGATAAGGTCGGCAAAATTCTCGGCGCGAACCATTTCATGATCTCGCGCATGGCTCATCAGGGGGAGCTATCAGAGGAAGAGACAGAGCGCATGAACCGTCGGAACAAGAAGCTTGAATGGGAGGATTACGAGTGGGTCAGAGATCATTGCCGCTCGTGCGAGAATGTCGGCGCAGAGATTGATCGCCAGATTGACATCAACCACGAGGGCAAGAAGCTGTACGGCACGGCGCTCCTGGGCGTCACAGCCAACATGGTTGACATTGAAGACAAGACCATCGCTTCGGGGCGCTTTATCTCGAACGACGATGTTGTGCGCGCCGACAGCGTTATCGTAATAGGCACTGACATTGCCGACAGGTTCTTCCCCGGCGTTGACCCGGTTGATCGCGTCATCAGAATTGACGACACGCCCATGCGTATCGTTGGCGTAGAAGAGCGTCGCGGCTCCGCCTTCGGTCAATCAATGGACAACATGGCGTACATTCCTATCACCTCTTTTCGCCAGATGTTCGGCCCACGCCAGAGCTTACAGATTCATGGCAAGGCCGCTAGCGACGATACATTTCAGGCGGCGATTGAAGATGCGCGCGTGGCGCTTCGCGTTCATCACAAATTGAAAGGCAACGACGAAGACGACTTCGGCCTTGTGAACGTGGGCGACCTGCACAACGAGATTGACAAGTTCTTCGGCAGCATAGCGGTGGTCGTCATCCCCATCACGGTCATCTCGCTCGTCGTCGGCGGCATCGTCGTGATGAACATAATGCTGGTGTCCGTTACAGAGCGCACGCAGGAGATAGGGGTGCGCAAGGCCATAGGTGCGCGCCGCCGCGATATAGTCAACCAGTTTCTGCTTGAAGCAATGACGCTGACGTTTTTAGGAGGCGCGCTTGGCGTGATTCTCTCAATCGGAGGAAGCCAGATTATCATGCTCCTTGTGCCGGAGCTTCCCGCCGCAATCCCGCTCTGGGCTGTTATAAGCGGACTCGGCGTCTCAATCGCCGTCGGCCTCATCTTCGGCGTCTGGCCTGCGCGCAAGGCATCACGGCTAGACCCGATTGAGTGTCTGAGATACGAGTAGATAAATGAAGCGTATTCACAGATCAGCCGCGCTTGCGTGGCTCACTTACGTGGAGAACGCGGGCAAACTTCATTGAGGGAAAACATTTTTCGGCGTATGCTAGCGCCATGGCCCTTCCGTTGCAGAACTTTGACGAGCATGTAATTGACGTTGAGCCGCCAAGACAATTTCGCTGGCGGCGCTGGCTAATCCTCGCAATCATTCTCGCAATCGTCTTCGCCTCGTTCCGATTCTTCTCCATATATCTTTCCGCGCTCTGGTTCGGTTCCCTGGGCTACGCTTCCGTCTACTGGTACATGTTCAAGCTGAAGCTGGGGCTGTTCGCAGCGTTTGCTTTGCTGACGTTCCTAATACTGCGCGGCGCGTTCTGGCTATTAGAGCGTACGTTCGCCACCTCTGCGCTCGAACGGCGCACCATACTGGTGAACAATCAGCCCGTCTCTATCTCTCCGGCGCGAATTATTGGGCCAATAACGTGGGTCGTCTCGATAATCGCGGCTCTCTTTGCAGGCTCGGCCATGCGCGACAGTTGGCGGCGCTTCGCTCTCTACTTCAATCAGGCACAGACTAATCTTACCGATCCCATCTTTCATAAGCAGCTTGGGTTTTATCTCTTCAGCCTGCCCGTTCATCAACTGCTGAGCGGGTGGCTGGTCTCTCTAAGCTTCGTCATCCTTTGCGCGACGATTCTCCTGGCACTGCTCTCGCTGCCGCAGAAGCTGCGCGTGGCTGCCACCGAAAGCTCGCGTCGAACCAGCGTCGCGGCGGTTTCGGTTGCGCTCGCGGCGTGGCTGTTATTGCTAGCGTGGCGCTTCTACCTCTCGCGCTTCCCTTATCTCTGGGAAGACCATCAGACGTTCACAGGCGCAAGTTATACGGAAGCCAATTATCTTCTTCCCGGCCTCTTCCTGGTCGCAATCGCATTAATCGCAGCCGCGCTCATTTCGCTTCTTAACGCATTCACCCAAAAGAGGCTGCGACTGCTGATAGTCGCAGTCGCTGTGCCGATTCTCGTCTACATCGTCGCGGGCGCGATAGTCCCTGCCTATGTTACGAGCTTCGTCGTCAAGCCCAACGAGCTTGCGCGCGAGACTCCGTACATCGAACATAACATCGCGTGGACAAGGAAGGCATTCAATATAGAGAACATAGAGCAGCGCGAGTTCACGCCGGAGACCGGGAACGCATCGTTTGACCTGGAGCACAACCGCGCAACGCTGGACAATATTCGCCTGTGGGACTGGCGCGCGTTGCAGGATACGCTGCGCCAGATTCAGGAGATACGAACCTACTACGATTTCCCTGACGTTGATGTTGACCGCTACATGGTCGGCGGGCAGAGGCGACAGATGATGCTCGCGCCGCGCGAGATTGACCAGACGAAGCTGCCGGAACAATCCCGCAACTGGATCAACGAGCGTCTCATCTACACGCACGGCTACGGCGTGACGATGAACACGTCGAACGGTTTTACGCCCGAAGGGATGCCGCAGTTCGTGCTCTCGAACATGCCAATTGAATCCAGCGCGCCTGAGATTAAGGTCACGCGGCCTGAAATCTATTTCGGCGAAAAGACTGATTCGATGGTTTACGTTAAGACGCGCGAGAACGAGTTTGATTACCCGCAGGGCGAGGCCAACAACTACACGACTTATCAGGGAACGGGCGGCATACAGATCGGCAGCGGGCTTCGCCGTTTTCTGCTGGCATGGGCGCTCGGCGATTTTAAGAATCTGACATTCTCAGACCGCATCACGCCGGAAAGCCGCGCGCTTCTGAACCGCAACATCTACGAGCGTGTGCAGGCAATCGCGCCGTTTCTTTATTATGACAGCGATCCTTACATCGCCGTTTCGGACGACGGAAAACTATACTGGATTATTGACGCCTTCACGGAATCTTCGACCTATCCTTACTCTCGCCATTACAAAGCGGGCGAAGAGACGGTCAACTACATACGCAACAGTTGCAAGGTAGTCGTTGACGCTTACAACGGAACGACCTCGTTCTACGTTTTCGATACGCAAGACCCGCTGATTAATTCTTACAGAAACACCTTTCCGGCGCTCTTCCGCGATGCGAGCGAGATGCCCGCAGACTTGCGAGGGCACGTGCGTTACCCGGAAACTCTGATAAAGACGCAGGGCGACGTTTTCAGTCTCTACCACACGCAGAACACCAAAGTATTTTTCCAGCGAGAAGATGTTTGGAGCGTTGCCACACAGGTTTCATTAAACAACCAGGGACAGCACCAGACCGAAGCGCTTGAGCCTTACTACGTGCTCATGCAACTGCCCGGCGAAGCTATAGCCAACGAGTTCGTCTCTATATTGCCGTTCACGCCTGCGAACCGTCCGAACATGATTGGATGGCTCGCGGGGCGCTGCGATGGCGAGCATTACGGCTCGCTTCTGATATACAACTTCCCGAAATCAAAACTTGTGGAAGGCCCGCTGCAAATAGAGGCGCGCATAGATCAAAACGCTCAGCTTTCCGGTCAGTTCACGCTCTGGAATCAACAAGGCTCGCGCGTGCGTCGCGGGAATCTTCTGGTCGTTCCAATCGGCCATTCATTGCTCTACGTAGAGCCTGTCTACCTTCAGGCCGAGCGCAGTCCTATGCCTGAATTGCGGCTTGTGGTTGTTGCTACACAGGATAACATTGCCTACGGCCCGACCTTCGCTGATGCTCTGGCAAGTCTCTTCGGCGGAGACGCAGCAAGACAGCCATCTCAAGGCGAGCAGCAACAACAGGGACAGCAGAGACCCAATCAATCGGAGAATCCACAGCCCAGTTCACAGCCGTCGCCGTCATCTACCAGTACGCAGCAGCAATTGATTGATCGCGCCATACAGGAGTTCGAGGAGTACCAGCGATTGACCGCTCAGGGTAAGCTGGGCGAAGCGGGACAAAAATTAGAACAGCACAGGCGCACGCTCGAAGAATTGAAGAGGGCTAGCAGCCAACACTAATACCGCATTAAAGATGAGGAAAGAAACCGTCCACGAATTCACACTAAACGACGCGAAAAAAATATCGCTGTTTCGTGTCGTTTAGTGTGAATTCGTGGACGGTCGCATCCCTCTTTTCCCGATGCAGCCCATTATAAAATAGAAGATCGCCCTGACTTCCCTTTATGAATCGTGTATTGATCGTTGAAGATAACGAAGAGCGCTGCGCCTGGTTTCATGAGAAGTTCGAGGCGGCGGAGCGCGACGTGACGTGCGACGTGCGCGAGGCTATAGCGTGGCTGGCCGAACGCGACTACTCCGTAATCATGCTGGATCACGATCTCACGGACGAGCACTACTATTCTGACGAGCCGGACGACGAGCGCACAGGCTATGCCGTCGCTGCATGGCTTGCCGCGCACCCGGATCGCCAGCGCGACGCCACAATTATCATTCACTCGCTCAACTTCATAGGCTCGCGCCGAATGCTGGACACGCTGCGCGACGCAGGCCGCGATGCCGAGTACGTTCCATTTCATTACCTGCAATCTGGATTGAAGATGTAGATAAGAGGTCTGATACCAGGTTGCAGTACAAATAGAGATCCGCCTGCCCTCTCTTTTTATTGCAACCTGATATCAGATTAAAAGATTGTCGAAGCCTCGTCTGTGGGAGAGCGCGTCGAGGCTTCGACAATCCGTGTTGACCATTAGTGAGGCGTGCCAGCGCTTATGGTCATGAGCGCCAATTTAGATCGGCTACGGCGTATGCGGTGCTAAAGCGAACGCCGTCGGGATGCCGCTCTTATCCAAGCCAGAGAGATGGCTCCAGCCATCTGTCGCCAGTGTCCAGACGCTCAGATTCATGGCAAAGGCGGCTTTCTGGCAATCTGGAGTGCCTGCGGGTTTGTTCTCTGTGAGTAGAGTGTGAACCGAGACATCCTTGGAATAGATGCTTGAGGAATCGCGTACGAAGCCGTTGACGGGGCTGCTCGCCACCGTCTGCGCTCCGCTGGTCGCTGCGCTCGCCGAATCCACAGGATTCGAGGCTCCTCTGTAAATCGAGAAGCCGAAAGTTGCGAAGTCATGCGGGTGAGCCGCTTTGAACGCGATATGCACGTTGTTCAAGTCAGAGTTGTATTCGATAAACCCGCAATTGGCATCTACCGTCAAACCACCGGCAGCCGTGTTGTCTATCTGGTAAATCTCGGCTGTACATGGATTGTTGTCCACACGAATCACCATCTTGAAACCGAGCACGTGGCCCGCGCTATTCGTAATCAGGTAGTGAGGGCCAGGCACCGCTGTGTCAACATCCTGTGCTCCGAATGGTGCGTCGGTTATAGCAACCTTGAGCGCCACGCCGGCGTCCGTCAGATCAACCACATGCGGGACGCCGCCCACGATCTTGAACAGTTCCAGCTTCAAGGAATATTTACCTGCGGCAGCTTCAGCATCGCCTCCTTCCAGAAGATGCGAGTGGAAGTGCGCGCTGGATAAGTCTTCATGTGCGTCAATCGCAGACCATTCGATACCCGGAGACGGCGGATTGACTGGCTGAATCTTGAAGAGATCCATGCCGGGGAATCCAGGCTCAGGCCCAAGCGGATAGGCCGGGAAGCTCAAGTGTCCGCCGGAATCTATCACCGCATAGTGTCTGATGACCGGTATCCCGATTGAGTGCCAGGTATCAGAGACGGCTGTAGCGCCGTCGCTTCCAGTGAGCCGTTTATATGACCAGCGGTAATGCGTAATGCCCGCGGCTATTAACGCTCCCCGGCTAAACCACACGCGCGGTTCCAAGATTCCCCCGAAGGGATTCGGCGGATTCGAGGTCGTCAGTCCGGCCAGCGGATCAGTGGCGGGATTCGCGCCGCTGTAATCTCTTATCTCGTGCATGCTAACGCCATCGCCGATTGACAGAACCGCTACTTGTAGTCCTGACAGGTCAGGCTCATCTCCGCAGGGCACGGCTCGCGGGTCTGTAACGTGTATCGTCACTTCGCTGCCGCACGCATAATCCCAGTAGGTGTGACATCCGATTGACGGCTTGTAGACGGGAGTCCACACACCGCCTATGGAATATTCCACCCAGAAGTAGAGATCGGGATGATCGTAGCAGCAGGAATACCAGATAGTAGTATCGAAGCGCCCCTGAGCATCCGTCTCCAACACATCCAGTTCATCACACCTGTACCACCACCACAGCCAGTCCCAGATACACAGATATGGGATTAGGAGTTGAACGTTATCGGCAAGCGTCCGCCTGATGGTGTTTGTTGACGAAGACATCAGCGCGGCTCTGGTTTCAAGTTTCATCGTAGACCCCAGAGTCTCCTGACGCTGCTCGGCGAGCGGCTGAGCGCTGCTCTCTCGCGCAGACATCATCATCTGCTGATTGCGCACGCCCGTTTGCAAGCGGGCTGCCAGTTCACGCGGAGGCAAAGGTTGCGGGTTCAATGCGACGGCATCCAGACGTGAACTCCTGATGGATTCTGCGCTGAGAGAGCGCGCATGATTCATCTTGGCTATATTCTCTGGCGAAGGATCAACCACGCTCGTGTCATATTGGAAGGGAGGTGGGTCTGGAAGTGGGATAGGGTGACGAAAGGGCTGATCTACGACGTAGAATAATTCATCACGCAATCGGCGTAGAAGATCATCCGGCAATCGCCAGATAATCTCCGGCAAACGATCTACTTCGCAGATGTGAACGCGAGCATGACAGATGGGCAGGTCCGTCGTTGTACCGCCAATCGTCACTGGTCTTACCACGCGCCCACGCACGCGACACCTACACAATAACCAGCAGGCCCAGTAGCGCTCTGGAACACCCAGAAGCTCCTGCACGCCCGCTTCGCGGTTATATTTCCAGAAGGGTTCGTAAGCGTTCCGCCGCTCCATCTCCTTCAGAGTAATCTGCTCTTGCCTCTCGCCCTTTGGAGGCGTTGGCGCAACGAAAATGCGCGCGTACCTTGCCTGCTCCGGTCTCAAAGCAAGTCTCACCTGTTCCTGCTGCACAGGCGCTCTGTCTATGAGTTTACCCATACGGTCAAAAGCGTAGGCCGTCAGCTTGATCTCCTCCTTCGGCTCGCCTTCAAAACCCACTTTAATTCGTATACCTTGTGTCTGATTATCTCTCTCTTGATTCTTATCCTGATTGCCTTCTCCGGTCATCTTTTCCTCCTTCACATTCTTAGACCTGTCGGTCAGGCCACCTGCCCTGTACAGGGCAAAGATAAGCACTGCGATTAGGATCAGCAGCAGTGCTATGATGAGTGCTTCCACGATAAGCATCTCCCACTAGACGGGCAGAGCGCCCCTAGTGTCCTAAGTTCGAAAGCTATATACATTGCTATGGCCGGGCGGTGTCTGGGCCTAATAGGTGATAATAGTGACGGACGTTAATTCTGAAAAAGCACATGTGGTTTATTTGGATACCTGCCGACCACCAATTGCAATACTCGTACCAGCAGAGGGTTCACATGGCTACAAGCCGAAATGCGCGCTGTAATCGGCATGATTCTCAAACGCGAACTTTGAGGTGTATACCGGAGATGACATATACACTGGCGGCGGGTGTACATTCGTTGACGCTTGGGAGGGCTTTACGATGGGGGCGATGCTTGCTGAAAAGCAATATCGGCCAAGCATTTATTGCTGGCAGTTGAGGTCGCTGCAATAGCTTTCAAATCAATAAGAGCAAGTGAAAGATATATGAGTTACGCAGTTGAGATGAGCTTTGTTGAAAATAGAAGACTTGGTGAGATTGAGACTTCGCGTAAACTGCTGACTCTTCGCCCAACTGCGTAACTCCTAAGATAGTAGATGAGATGAAAAGCTTTTACTTATCACCTGTCACAATCGCTTTTAGAAGTTTCGCTTTCGGTCGTGCCGGTTCTCAGGAATGCCCCACAATCAAGTAGGTTGTGTCGTCGTAATTGGGCGCGCCTATGCGAAAGCGGTCAAGGTCTGCAAGCAATGCAGCGCCTATTTTTGAGACCTCATTTTCGTTTATAGCATCCCGGCATGCGTGCAGACGCTCGAAATCATACTGCTCATTCTCTGTATTCTCCGCGTCCGTAACTCCGTCGCTGAAAAGCACAAGGCGTTCACCGGCCTTGAACTCCGTCTCGCCCGCTTCGTAAGAGGTTCCGGGCAGAAGCCCAACGGGCATTCCTCCTGCGTCCAGACTCCTTTCCTGCGCCTTGTCAGTGTTGAGCCAGATGGGCGGCAGGTGGCCTGCGTTGACGAATCGCATGCTTTCGCGTTCAGCGCTCACTATTCCCAGAAACATTGTCGCGTATGTGCCCAGCGGAGCGACCGTGTTCACACGCGAATTCAGTTCCGCCGCAAGTCTTCCAAGATCGCTCTCCGCTCTTACCAACGCGCGAAGCTCCGTCTGAAGCGTAGTCATCAACAGTGCCGCGCCTATCCCTTTGCCGCTTACGTCTGCGACCCAGAACGCGCACTCGCCCCCCGGCAGCATCAGCGCGTCGTATGTGTCGCCGCCCACATCGTAGCAAGCCTGGCTGTGCCCCCATGCGCAGTAGGGCGCGGGGAGATTGATGTCGCCGGACGGTGGAAGGAGCCGCTGCTGAATTTTTCTGGCAAGCTCAAGCTCAGTCGTGAGACGATGAGCGCGCATTGCTTCCTGAGCCAGTTGCTCGCGCTCGACTGCAACCGCAGCAACCGCAGCGAACGATTCCAGATAAACAAGCTCTTCTCTTGTAAACTCGCCTCGCTTCGCGTTGATGGCCTGAAGCGCGCCCAGAAGCTCGTCCTCCGTCTTTCTGAGCGGAACGCAGAGCATTGTTTCCGTCTTGTATCCTGTTTTGAGGTCTGTCGTGGGGTCAAACCTTGAATCCGCCTGAACATCGTTAATAATCAGGCTCTCGCCCGTCTCTGCGACGTATCCGGCGATGCCTGTTCCCTTCTCAAGAATGATGTGCAGATGGCGCGAGCCTGTCATGCGCCGCGCGTGAATCTTGCCTGTGCGCCTGTCGCTCAGGAACACGGTTGCGCGGTCGCAATCGAGTTGCGCGGGGATGAGTTCGAGAATCGCCTGAAGTATATCGTCAAGGCTCGCGGCGCGGTTTAGCGTTTCGCTGGCAACTACAAGCGCTTCCAGGCGCTGGAGTCTTACGGGTTCTGGCAGGTTGCGTAGAGTCGTTGTGGCGCTTATCAATCAAACGTCCTCCGTGAAAGTAATGAAGCAAAGAATCCTAACATCTGGCGACCTTTGCGTTAAGAGATAATGTGAGACAGTCCCGGCAGAGACCATTGATAATAGCCCGGCCCCGAGGTACTTGCGCGCAAAGGCGATAATCTTGCCTTTCGTTTAGCGATAACGCCAAGAATTCTGTTTTCACTATGTCAAAAAATTAAGAGGCCCAGTTTTATCCAAACCGAGCCTCTTACCCTCTTATTGACCTTGTGCACTTACCGCGATATGACAGGCCACTCCCTATGATAATTTAGCGCTTCCGCGCTTGGCTCGCCAATCTCTATGCTGGTAGGTTCTACAACCAGAAACGTTCCATCTGGATGAGAGAATTCCCTTTTGAGAACCTGCCAGTCTAATGCAGGCGCGATGTATGTCGTCTGCGGCCCGTTCCTTTCGATAAGAACCTCGTAGCCCAGAATGTTAGACTCGCCCCCGAAAGAAGAAGATTGCATTAACCTTTCTCTCGTCTGGTTCGGCCTGCCATTATAATCAGAGAGGCGCACCAGCGCATTGTTCTTTACAGCGAATACGGCCTGACGCTCGTAATCTCCGACAAGTTCAGGCATCTGCCGCCCGTCCGGGTAGGTTTTTACCTCGCGCCAGTTGCCGTTCGTAGAAACATAGCGGGTCTCGTCATGCTCTGAGACCAGATTACCAGCCGGGTCGTATTCCGTGACGCGAGAGCGTAGCGTATATGCGACCGATAGAGGCGTCGCTGGCCGAGAGATATGGATGACCAGGACAACGCTAATGGCGAGACACGTAATAATTATCAGCCCATAGAGCTTTTTCATCTTACTCCTCCTTAGCCAAAATAGTGTCTTTGCCTTAGACATCGCCCCCACCGCCGCCTGTGTCGCAGAGGCCGCCGCAGATAGTGGAGAAGGCTGCCGTGAAGTTACTAGGATCGTTGCAGTAACCGTATTCGTAGTAGCAACAGTTTCCGCAATTATCGCATGGCGGGGAAGTGCATTGGTAGCCAGTCACCGTGTAAGTGCAGGTTGCCTGTATGCGACTGCATGCCGCTCTCACGCTCGGCTTTGCCTATTAATTCAAGAAAGGCTGCATAAACTTTGCATGATTGAATAAGAGTGACAACCTATGCGCCCTTTTCTGAATAAATAGGCAAAGCTCTCACGCTCTGCACTATACTAATAGCAGAAAGTGTCAGCATAATAGCTACACTTAAAAACGCTATTCTTTTCATCGGGTTATTCTCCTTTGAGAGGTTAGAGGGTTTCCGCCTTGCAGTGAAGTGCCACATATTCTAGCAAATTCCCCGTACCTGTAAAGGGAATAGTAATTTCAGTGCGGCGCAGGCTTCCGTTTTGACAACGATATATCAGAATGCCGTCTTGATGAGATCGTAGTAGAGTTGCGCCTCATAAGGATAACCGTGCAGATTCGGATGGATTCCGTCATCGCTGTAGGTTGCGCTGTTCAGGAAAGTGCGTTCGTCAATAACTATTGATAATAGCCCGGCACTGAGGTGCTGGGAACAAGATAGAAGAGATTAAAAAAGAGGCTGACTGTCTTCTTCGGCAGCCAGCCTCTTTTTTGTCTTCTCTTATACGGCAATTGCGTCCGTCCGAGAGATTAGCGATTGGGCGAGCTTGCGCGTACCGTGACTTCCGTGCCGCTGTTTAGCTCAAGGTCGTTGCGACCCTGAACGTAGACAGAGCCTGCGCCGCCGCCAGCGCCGACTATTGCGCCTATGGCTGCGCCACGTCCTCCGCCTATGATTGCTCCGAGTACAGCGCCAGCGACGCCGCCTATGGCTGCTCGCTGCTCAGTCCGCGTGGTCTGGTTCTGATCCTGAACCGTGCCTTCCGTATCAACGCGCACGGAACTATCGTTCGGCACACGAATGGTCTCAGTGATTCCGGCGAACCTGTACTGGCTGCCATTGCGCAACCGAATCGTATCGTAGTTCATAGTCATCTGAGAGCGCCCGGTCAATGTACCGCTGCGCTGCACGCCGGATAGATGCCCCGTAATGAGTGCTCCCTGGTAATCGTAGGGCTGAGTCACCGTCAGCGTAAACTGGTCGCCATCGCGTGCTCTAACCGTGCTCAGATTCTCGTTTAGAGTTCCGATAACCGTTGTGCCGTCAGGGACTATGTAATCGTTGCTTGCAGTCCCTGCGCCGACACCGCCGCCGACCTGCGGGCCTGTGTAAACGCCATTGAAGTCTGCGACGGGAGAGAGTTTGTTATACATGCTTACGAGCGTGACCTGCCGGCCAATCCCTTCAGTGTATACGTTGCGTGTGACCCTCAAACGCTGCCCGCCCTCAATCGGGTCGAAGGTCACGCTGAAGTCGTTGTTACGGTCGCCCGTTGAAGAGACGCTCAACTGGTCGCCCACGAGCCTCGCGCTCGAACGTACAGATCGACCAGAAGGAGTTTGCACAACGGTTTCCCGTCCGTCCGCAGTGAAGGTGATTTGCGGCGAACGCGATGAAGCAAGTGTCACCTGAAGTCCACGCCGCTCGATTGCCAGCCTGTCGGGCGATTCGAGCATGGCCGTGAGCCTGTCGCGCACAGCACGCCGCTGATTGTACGGAAGCCCCCGCGTGGCGTTATCTGCCGCCTGCTGCGGGTCGTCGCTGCGCTGCGCGTCTAGTTGATAAGTTCCGGTCAGGCGGTTCGTTGCGCCGACGCCGACTCCAACTTGTCCCACATCCACTGAGCCAACGGGCGTAGAGATGATGGCGCGCGTTGCACGCACGCCGGGAATGCCATAGGCTCGCGCAAGCTCGTTCAAATCTCTGCGCAGCGCTATCCAGTCGTTCTGCACACGTATGTTCAGATAACCTCTGTTACGCGCCATGAAATCGTCAATCACAGATGCGCGATCAATGACCACCTGCGCGTCCGAAGCGGTTGAATTGTTTGCGTTGTATCGCTGGCGAAAATCTCGCACGGAATCTTGAAAATCGCGTACGAAGCGATTGATGTCGTCCTCGGCGCGCGTCCCGTCATAGCGGCTGCGGTCGAGCGTTGAATCCAGCGAATTGCGGAAAACGTCCGTGCGGTCTTCAATGCTGCGAATCAATTGGCGCGTCGCGGCGTTAGTCCCTCCGTAAGGACGCCGTGTCTGCGCGCTGATGCTGACGCTGGCGAGCAATACCACCAGCGCCAGTGCTGTAATCTGTCTCATTCGATCAATCATTACCTGTTCCCTCCAAGTCGGTGTTTAGCCCAAAGATTTCAATCTTCCGCCTACGACCCCTTGAGAGCAGGTCTAATCACGGTAGAAGATTGCGCAGGGAGAGAAATTTCTGAAATAGACTCTCCGTCTGTCACGCCTTAAGAGCTATTGGGGGTTTTCTCTGTAGGCTATTATTATCACAAAGGGCGAACATAAAGCTATACCCTCTGCGTCATTGATGTACGGGGAAGAGACTTCTGCCCTCTCTGATTCTTTTGAGTTTGAGAGGGTTGCCGACCTCTTTTATTCAGATAACTTCGGATGGAAAACCAAACGAGCTAAATCGTTGAGTTTTCAGAAGGCTACGCTCAATTTCCAGTGGGTCAAATTCAAACTATCGCTTCGATAAATACCGGGAGGAAATTTCAAACTAAGCCACTACCCAATTTCTCGTGATATGCTTCAAGTAATTGAAACTCTCTTTTGAGGAAATACAATCATGAATGAGATGAAAGCGACCGTTCGCTACGCAGGCGCAGACCTCTTCGTAGGCATCAGCCCCGGCGGGCACGCGCAGGTTCTTGACACAGATCACGAGCGGGCGAGCGCCGCGACGCCTGTGGAACTGCTGCTCATAGCTCTAGGCTCCTGCACCGCAGTTGATGTCATAAGCATTCTCAGAAAGAAACGAGAAGAGGTCACGGACTACAGAGTGGAAGTGAGCGGCGAGCGGCGCGAAGAACACCCGCGCAGTTTCACGCGAATGGAAGTTCGCCACATCGTTCGCGGACGAAACGTTTCGGGAAAGGCCGTGGCTCAGGCCATCGAATTGTCCGAGACAAAATATTGCAGCGTGGCTGCGACCTTTCGCCCGACCGTCGAGATTGTTTCAAGCTACGAGATTATAGAGGAGGATTCGCCTGACGCATGATTGTCTGCCACTTCCTGAATCAACTAGCCTTCAAAGAGATTTTAACGAAGCGGCTCTTAACGCGGCCTCTTTGCATCTCGCTGTTGTTCTGCCTCGTAACATCTGTTGCGCCCGCAAACTTTTTTCAGACGGGTTTCGTTCAAATTGTATCTTCTCAATCGGCTAGCGATGATGCGCTTGCCAGCGCTCGTCGCCTTGATAGCGTTGATCGCAACGCACGCGGCGGCTTTTCCCAACTGCCTGCGGCAGAAAATCTGCGTCGAGGAAATATTTATCTCTCCAACCGTGCGTTCACGGAAGCGCGCGAGCATTTTCAGACAATCGTTCAATCGAACCCGAATGATGTGAACGTTCCTGCTGCCCTGTTCGGCATTGGTCGCTCCTTTTTCGTGCCGCGACGTTATGCCGAATCGCTTCCATTCTTCGAGCGGCTGGCGCGCGACTACTCTTTCACAAAAGAGGGGCGCGAAGGACTCTACGCCCTTGCTACAGCTTTCCTGCGCATGAGCCGCGCTGATGAAGCGGTCGAGCGCTATATCGAGTACACGAGGAAATTTCCGCAGGGCGAGCGCGCAGAGGCTTCTTACTTGAACGTGATTGACGGGCTGCGCGAGGCGGGTCGTAACAGTGAGGCTATTGATTGGATAGCGCGCACGCGCCAGAAATTTCCGGGCACGGCGACAGACACCAATGCGTTGTTCGCGCGCCTGCGCCTGGAGATTTCTGAGAGCGATTGGTCGCACGCAATCGAGAGCGCAGGAGAGTTGCGAGGAATAGCATTTCAGACTGGTGTGGTCACGAGCGCAGACGAAGTTGCTTATCTCAGGGCATACGCGCTTGAGCGCGCTGGAAGATCGAGTGAAGCAATCAATGCGTACCTGTCAATACCTGACTCCGTTGAATCATATTACGGCGCGCTCGCAACGAAGCACCTGACCGCGTTGAGCGCTGCGCGCCAGCGCTCCGATGTGGCAGCCAGAATCAGCCGCGTGAACTCACAGATAGCTTCTTCGTCCCAACTCTACCCCGTCCCTTACCGCGAAATGCTCCTTCGCGCCACTCGCGCAAGTCGTCTTGATCCGAGGCTTGTGCTTTCGATAATGCGGCGCGAGAGCAATTTCCGACCTTCCGCAAAATCTCCCGCAGGAGCGCGCGGGCTTTTACAGCTAACGATAGATCAGGCTTTGAAGTATGCTACGCAGGCGGGCATTCAGAATTTACGAGAAGATGATCTCTACAATCCCGATACGTCAATACGCATCGGCAGCGCTTACCTTTCAGAGTTGACAAAGCTTTTCACAGATTCACTGGAAGCAGTGGCCGCATCCTACAACGGAGGCGAAGACAACGTAGCCCGCTGGCTCAAACGCGCACATCAACAGGACGCTGGCGTATTCGTCGCCGACATAGGCTTTCCAGAGACCAAAACCTACGTCTTCAAGATTCTAGCCAACTACCGCGCATACAAGCTGCTTTACACAGAGGATTTGAGAAGAAGCTCTTGAATAGAGTAGGTGGTAAATGGTGAATGGAAGAACTGCTCTTTCTATTTACCATTCACCATCTACCATTCACACGCCTTTCACGGCTCTGGAGAATAACGGTGGCCGTCGAAGCCTGTGGCGCGCTCGCGTCGTTGAATCGGGTCTGGGTACGGGCGCGGGCGAGGCAGAACACCAAGGCGCACAAGCGCGTCGTGGAATTCGTAGCGCATGTTCAGTTCTGCAATCGGGCGCGGGTTCAAGTCCAGGTTGACCCAGTGCACATCATTGTTGACTGAGCGGCCAATGCCCGTTGCAGCGTAATCGTCATTTGGCTCTGCGCTCGGTCTAGCGCTCTCGGCTCTGGCAGTGGCACCTGATGCTGAAGAGTTTGCGCTCGATCTGGGAGCAGGTTGATTCTGTTCGCGCTCATCATTCTGCCCGCGTGAAGAATCCTGCTGCGGCGTTACGTAAATTGGACGCCGCTCCCGCTCGCGGAAGAAGACGGCGGAGATAACGCCCAGGTTTTCAGTCTGGCCTATGCGCGCGCCGTATGAATCGGTTTCGGTCGTAAAGTAGAACCGGCGCGCTCTTGATGAACTCATCTGCCAGCCCGAAATCGTAATCGTCTGGTAAGGGCCAATCACCCACTTGCTGGCGTTATAAGCAGCCGTGTGCCGTGCGTCAATCGTGTTCATCCCGTCAACCGCCAGAGCGACTGCAACGCGCACTCCAAGCGGATTGTGAATGCGAAGCTCATACTCCTGGCCCTCGCGCGCTTCTATATAGGTTCTGCCCCGCGCACGATATTCTTCCAGGGGAACTCCCCGGACGAGGACTTCTACCTCGAAGCCGCCGTTATCCACAGGCGAAGGCTCGTAGTAACTTTCCTGCTGCTCTTGCTCTTCCCCTACGGGTTCGACAGTGTTCGCTTCTCCTCTCTCGACCGAAAAGACCTTTACTCCGATTGCGAACAGGCACGCGCCCGCTATTAAAAGCGCTATCAGAACTTTTCTCATCTCGCTCCCTCCCTCAATTTCAGATTGCCAGGTTTCATGAACACTGAACGCTCGCGCTCGCATTTTCTTGCGATAACTTAACATTTCTTTGCTTAAAGGGGGGATTGGGCTGGCTGCGATGGCTTTCTAAAACTTCTCACGCTATTATTCTTGGGCTTTACCCGAAAACCTGAAGACCTCGGAGAATGATTCCCCACGTTCGCCGAAAGGACGAAACATCAGCAGATTATCTGCGGTCTGATGATGGCATGAGCACGGGCGAAGGGGAATGGAAACTATGACGAGCGAGCAAGCAGTCGAAGCCGGGTCGTTTTACGACAGGATAGCAGACCTATACGACATCACTTTCAAATTCAACGGCTACAGCCGTTCGCTTGAGCACTATCTGCGCGCGCACCCGCTCCCACTAGAACCCGGAGCGCGCATTCTGGACGCTGGCTGCGGGACAGGTCTGCTCACGTTCGCGTTGATGAAGGCACTGAAAATACCGGTTCAGATTACTGCCGTTGATCTATCGGCCTCTTCGCTTGCCAAAGCGAAGCGAGCGGCCAGAGAGAGTTTTCAGAACGGGCACAAAGTACATTTCGGTCAGGCGAACGTGCTGGCGCTTCCCTTCGCCGACGAATCTTTCGACATGGTTGTCACCAGCGGCGTGCTCGAATACGTCCCTTTGCAAGAAGGCTTCGGCGAGCTTGCCCGCGTCATAGCCCCCGGCGGCCACCTGCTTCACCTGCCCATCATACCGACGGCCATGAGCAAGCTTCTCGAACTGATGTTTCGCTTCAAGACTCATCCGCCCGAAGAGGTCGAAGCGAACACACGGAAATTTTTCCGCATGATCGCCAACTACCGCTTCCCGCCGCTACACCCCATCGGCTGGACTAAGACCGCGATTCTCTCTCAGAAGCTATGAAGCAGGTTTGAACCTTCTTTGCGACTTTGCGTGAAATATTTCCTAACGCCAGGCTGCTAAGAGCGCAATTAATGGATTGGAACTAATCGAAGTATGCGGTCGTCGTTTGCAGCGGGCGAGCCGCGACCGTCGCGGTTCGATGTCGAGAAATAGATTGCGCCGTCCGGCCCTTCCACCACATCGCGTATGCGACCGAACTGTCCTTCAAGAAGATTCTCCTGGCTCGTGACCTGTCTTCCATTCAGAATCACGCGAATGATTCTAGTCCCGCGCAAACAGCCGAAGAAGAAGTTGCCGCGAAACTGTGCGAAGGCCGAAGCGCGATAGAACATGCCGCTCGCGGGCGCGCAAGCAGGCGAGTATTCCAGAAGCGGCGAGACCATCCCTTCCCGCGTCTCCCTGTGGTGAATAACAGGCCAACCAAGATTCGCGCCTCGCTCTACCAGATTGAACTCGTCGCCGCCCTGCCCTAAGCCTTCAAAGCCGGAAGGGCCATGCTCTGTCTCGAACATCAGATTCGTGCCGGGCTGCCAGTCGAAGCCCTGCGAGTTGCGACTGCCGTATGCCCAGATTTCCGGGCGCGCACCCGTTCGCCCCACGAATGGATTATCCTCCGGCACGCTCCCGTCGTCATTCAACCGAAGAATCTTGCCTGCGAGCGAATCCAACGCTTGCGCGCGCTCCCATCGCGTGCCGTCTCCTGTGGAGACGTAAAGCTTCCCATCCGGCCCGAAGTGCAGGCGGCATCCCGCGTGATTTGAGGCAGCAGGAATGTTCTCTATGATGACTTTGCGATCAGTCAACCCGTTGCCCGTTTCACGAAAGCGCGCGACGCGCACAAGCTGCCCTTCGCCTCCCCTGTAAGCGTAAGAGAGATAGAGCAGATGATTCGACGCGAACTGCGGGTGAAGCGTCAGCCCCATCAACCCGCTCTCGCCCGACGGCTCGACATCCGAGATTGTCGCCAGAGGTTCGGCCTTAAGCTTTCCATTTTCGATGACGCGCACGCGCCCAGGTCTTTCCGTGATGAGCACGCGCCCATCCGGCACGAAGACGATTGACCACGGGACTTGCAGATTTTCCGCTACCGTCTCCACACGAAACTCAACTCGGCTTTCGGGTGCGCTCAAGGTTTCGCCAGCGCCTTTGCCCGGCGGTGCGTGCCCGCAGGCAAAAGCAAAGATAATTGTGAGCATGAATGAGAAACAGAGTGTGACAGTTCCCCTCGCTCGTGAATGAAAGAATGCGGGTGTATTCATCTTGAAAACATTCTGGCCGAAAGCTTGATTCCTGTAGATGAGGGACGCGGAACAACCTTCACGCCGGTCATTGTAGGCGCAAAGAGAGAGAGGGCGCGCCCGCGCGACTCCTTCGACCACATATCTCGTGAATCGTTCACTGTGAAATGTAGTCGTGAAGCAATTTAAGTTCGTCTCCCTGTTCGCCTATCTCTACACGCAGCAGGTCGCGTATGGACAGCATGCCGACCCAGCGATCTTCGTCGAAGACCGGAAGATGTCGGCTACCAATCTGCTCCATTCTCATAATTGCGTCGTGCGGACGTTCGTCGCAACGTATTACGGCGCGAGGCGCGTTCGCAATCTCGCCCACCTTAACGTCTGACGGATTAAGATTTTTCGCCACGACCTTTTTGAGAATGTCGCGCTCGGAGAGCACACATTGTAGCCGCCCGCCATCGTCAACGACGCAGACGGCTCCAATGTTGCGCTCGGCCATGAACTGCGCAGCTTCAAGCACGGTTTCCGAAGCGTGCACCGAGTAGCCTTCGCGGTCACGAATCACGTCCCTGATAAGAATCATGGGGAAGCTCTCCCTCCTGATTAAGTTTTCCCGGTATTGGCGAGTATTATAGATGAAAAGCAGGACTCGTGTCTTCAGCAAATATTCAATCGAACAATGTGGCTTGCAACGATGGCCTGCGGAAGGTTGTGCGGCGTGAGTCCGAGTAAGTTCCAGCCTCTTTTCTATTGAATCCAAGCCGCTCGCACTGGACTTTGAAAAGTTGTTCGAGCGCGCGCCAGTATTCGCCCTGCCCGCGCATACGCTCGCCGAACTCGCTCGAATTAAGTCGCCCTCCGCGCGCATCGCGTATGCGCTGCATCACACGCTCCGCTTTTGTCGGCAGAGTTTCGCGCAGCCGCTCTTCAAAATATGGCGCGACGTTTCCGGGCAGGCGCAGTATGTTCATGAAAGCCTGCGTCGCTCCGGCCTCCCGCGCGCGCTTTAGAAGTTCTGGAATGTCCGTCGTCAGTCCCGGAATAACAGGGGCAATTCCAATTCCGACCCGTATGCCCTCTTGGGCCAATACTGACATAGCCTCGAAGCGCGCATCGGGCGACGGCGCGTAAGGCTCAAGCGCACGCGCGATCTCGTAACTCGTAAACGGGATTGTGAAGAAGACGGAAAGCTCCGCCTCGCGCGCCAATTCTCCGAGCAACTCTTTATCGCGGCGTATGAGCGCGCTTTTGGTAACGATGCCTACGGGATTGCGAAACTCAAGACAGACTTCCAGACATTTCTGCGTCAATCTGTAGTTGCTTTCCAGAGGTATGTAAGGGTCTGAAGTGAACGAAAAGACCAGCGTATCGCCCCGCCAGCTTTTTCGCATCAGCTCTTCGCGCAAGATTTCCGGCGCTCGCACCTTCGCAACAATCTTCCGCTCGAAGTCAGTGCCCGCGCCGTAGCCCAGATATTCATGCGTCGGACGGCTGAAACAATAGGTGCAGGCGTGTATGCATCCGCGATAGCAGTTGACCGAATAATCGAACCCTACGTCCGGGCTTTTGTTATGCGTGATTATCGAGCGCGTCTCCGTCTCCTCGAAAACCTCCAACGCAGCGCGCGGAGGCTCGCCCACCCACTCGACAGAGTGTGTAAGCCACGGGTTCGGAGGATTTGCGATATAACGCATCGAAATTTTCTAAATACCTGCTTGACCGACTCTGAGCCATCGTCAAACTCTTCTTTGCGAGCTTTGCTCTTTTCTTTGCGCCTTTGCGTGAACCCTCAAATTGCTTCAAAAGTCGAGTTTGATGACAGTTGTATGTTCTCGCAAAGGCGCAAAGGGAAAACCGTAAGCTCGCAAAGAGATTGGGCGGCTGTCTCGCTTTCTAAACCTTCCTGGCAGGCAGAACGGATTCAATCGTGTGAAGCAGTATGAACACGCGGTCTGCTTCGCCTTCATCAATCTTTATGTTGAGCGAAGCGTAGTCGTTGGTTATCTCGCCCACCACGCCCTGATAAACCCCGCCGGAGATTGTTTTCACGGTAACCTCTTCCCCTTTGAAACGACGGAAGAGATTTTCAACGTGCTGCAAGTTCATCATCGGTCTCCAACCTGAATGATTGAAAGTGATAACACCTTAATCTTTTTTCTCCCACGTGACGAAGAACAGCCGGTACTTGTCCGGGTCTTCAAGCGTGACGAAGCGCCCGCCCCATCCTTCATCCGCAGGCGGCGAGACTTTAACGGCACGGCCTTTCAATTGCCCGTAAAAAGCATCAACGTCCCGCACGCCAATGAAGAAGTGAACGCCGCGCCCGCGCCTCAGCATCGTTTCGGGTTGCTCTGCCAGACTTATTTTCAAGCTACCGGCTCTGAGTGTGGCGACGGGAGGTTCCGATTCCGGGTTGTGCGATTCGACCGCAAACCCAAGCTCTTCCGAATAGAAACTGAGCGTTTCTTCAAGGCTGTTGACTTCAAGAAACAATAGGTCTAGTCCGGTAAATTCCATCTCAAGAGAATCTTTCTATACTGCGCTCAGAAGCAGATAAACTCCGTATCCCGCGACGCTCACCAGAGACCAGAATAGCGCCTCCTGCAACTTTGTGTAGCGCTGCGCCGGATGCGTTTGAGAGAAAGATTCGCGCACGGCTATCATTGCTCCGCGCGCCATCATTACGCCGAACAGGATGACGAAGAAGGCCAGCACGCCCATAGGCCATAGAAACCACATCCCCTGGAAGCGAACCAGAAAGAGCAGTATAAGCCCTACTGCCGAACAGATAATCGCGCCGGCAATCTTCCCATAGATCATGTCCGCTTCGGCTGAAGGCGACGAGTAAGGCGGCCTATCTCTATCAACAGGAACATGCGCTCTCTCAAAGCCCGCTGTTCGCTTCCGCCGAGTGTCGTATGCACGCCTGCTCCCTTCGTCGCGCAAGATAGCGTAGGCTTCGTTGAGAGACTTCATCTCCTCTTCATCGCCGCCACGATCCGGGTGGCGCTCTGTCGCGCGCCGCTTGTACAGCCGTTCGATCTCCAGGCGCGAAGCATCCTCGCGCGCGCCCAGGATTGAGTAGTAATCTTTCTCAGAATCGAACCGGCTCATGTGTATCGATTTTAGTTTTGCCCTGCTGCTTTTGCAATGAAAATGGATTGGCCGTTGTTGTCAGGAAAGGCTCGGAGATTGTGTTAAGCTTACGACTAAAAACAGTTTTAAGTTTTTAGTTTTCAGTTTTCAGAAAGAAGCGAAATGCTTTTACTGAAAACTGAAAACTAAAAACTGCAAACTGTTTTCGAGAGGTGTGTGATGGCGCAACCGTTTTCTCCGGGCGACGATCTGCTTTTTCAACTTGAGAGCGGCTTCGGATTGCTGCGCGTGCTGGCTGTGGATGAGTATGAAGGGCAAGCTGCCTGGCATCTGCTGGCTTACGAGGAGTTTTTTCCGGATGCTGAATCCGCAGAGGCCGCTCTATCGTCTCCCGGCGCGCTGCACGTGCGCGTCCCGCACATGGCTCTCACAGACCGCGCGTTTGAAAGAACTCCTGCCGCGCTTTTGGGCAATCGCCCAGTGAGTGAAGAAGAGTTGAAGGCTTATCATGATTGGCAGAGAGAGGGCGGCGCTGTGTCGGATCGCTCTGCGCTCCTGATGCTTGGCTTTCGGTAATCGTCTCCTGCTAACAACAGAGGCGTTGTAAGTGAATTCAACTTAGAGCCTATCCCAAAACTAGCGAGTGCGTAATTGAACCTGTATGTTTTGTTTGGATGGAACAAAACAATGGCTCGCAAACGCACTCTTCAAACAATATGGCATATCCC
>Ga0193747_1000019_pt1 | contig 129757 bp, 82 predicted proteins | sample L1m2metaG_FD_143048 | JGI IMG/M metagenome (GOLD analysis project Ga0193747, IMG submission 143048) | Soil microbial communities from a riparian zone of the East river system, Colorado, United States - L1m2 | ecosystem: Environmental > Terrestrial > Soil > Riparian zone | place: USA: East... | reverse complement strand
TATGTCGCCCCTTGCGGGGCTTCTTCTCTTTATGATTGACTTACTTCCCACGTCTTACGACGTGGGCTACTGTTATATCGCTCCTACGGAGCTAAGAACCAGCGCATCCTCTTATGTCGAACTGACGTAAACTTATCGCCTGAAAAGGAGTTTTCATGGAACACATCAGATATTCAGTTGCAGCTTGCCAGACGGATTTGCCGAACCCGCTTGAGCGTCGCCAGATGCGCGCGAATACCGAGCGTATGCTGAGCATGATTGACTCGGCTGTGGCGGGAAGCGCGCCGTTTCTGCCTGTGCGTCTGATTGTCTTTCCTGAGTTCGCGCACGCCGCTCCGGTCTTTGAGAAGACTGCGGAGTTGATAGAAAAACTCGGCGTGAAAATTCCGAATGAGCATACGGAGCTTCTTGAGCAGAAGGCGCGCGAGCATGACATCTATATTCAAAGCGGCTCGATGCTGGAGATTGATGCGAAGTGGCCGGATGTCGTCTTCAACACGACCTGCCTGATTGGCCCCGAAGGCATTCTTTATAAATATCGAAAGGTGAATACGTGGATTCCTTATGAAGCTCACGCAAGCCCGCACGACCTTGAAGGCTACGACGAAGAGATGTTCCCTGTCGCCGACACGCCGATTGGAAAGATAGGGTGCGCCATCTGCTACGACTGGCTTTTCCCGGAAGCTATGCGGCAGCTTGCGGCCAACGGCGCGGAAGTTCTGGTGCGCGTTTCGGCCTACATGGATCCGTGGGGAGCAACGGAGCCTATGGACTGGTGGACTGTTGTGAATCGTTGCCGGGCGATTGAGAACATAGCTTACGTGGTCGCCGCCAACCAGGGAGCGAGCCTGAAGCATTACCCGCCGTATTCGTGGCCGGGCGGGAGTCAGGTGGTTGATTACGATGGGAGGTTGCTGGCACAGGCGAGTCCGGGGCCGGGCGAGAGAATCGTAGTCGCTCCCGTTGACATCGCAGCGCTGCGACATGAAAGAGCGTCGCGTCGCGGCCATCACATGCTCGCGCACCTGAGAACGGAAGCCTATCCTGTCTATCAGAAACATATCTACCCGCCGAAGCTTGTGGGCGATGAAGGAGCGCAGGGGATTTCTTACGAGCGGAATAACCGGTTGATTGACGAAGCGAAACGAAAGTTGGACGGATGAGCGGTTAAAGTTTAGAATGCGCGTGAGGCTTAATGAAATCGCCGCTGTCTCCCATCTAGCTTTGCTCAAACTTCAATCAATGAAACTGTTACGCGCTCTTATCTTTCTGTCTCTCGCACTGCTCGCCGTTGCGCACGCATTCAACTTCACCGCTTCACACGCGCAACAGCAGCCGCAGCCGTCGCCAACTCCTGCGCCCGCGCGTCAGGGAGTAGGACGCGCCTACAGCGGCTCGGAGCCGAGTCGGCCTCCACCCGTTTCTGCGCCGCAATCGCCTTCGACTGTGACGTTCGCGGATACTACCGCCAATTCAGGAATAACTTTCAAGCACAACGCATCGTTCACGTCGCAGAAATACCTGCCGGAATCAATGGGCAGCGGCGTTGCCATGCTGGATTATGACAACGATGGTCGGCTAGACCTCTTTTTTACGAACGGCGCGAGGCTTGACGACCCTATGGCGCGCGGGGCTATGCCGGACAAGCGCGACCCGAAATACTGGAATCGTCTATATCATCAGAAAGCGGACGGTACGTTTGAAGATGTGACGGAGCGCGCGGGGCTGAGGGGCGAAGGCTACACAATGGGCGTTGCAGCGGGCGATTACGACAACGACGGTTTCGTCGATCTATTCGTCACCGCTTACGGCAGCACTGCGCTTTATCATAACAACGGCGACGGCACTTTCACGGATGTGACAAAGAAACTGAGCGCGAATGTCTCAGGGTGGTCAACCAGCGCGGGATGGTTCGATTACGACCGAGACGGGCGGCTTGATATTTTCGTTGCGCGCTACATGGACTGGGATTTCGAGCGCGGCGCAATCTACTGCGGCGACACGCGACCGGGTTTCCGTGCCTACTGCCATCCGGACAATTTCAAAGGCGCGTCGAACGTGCTGCTTCATCAAAAACCGGATGGAACTTTCGAGGATGTGAGCGCGCGTGCCGGAATCGTTGATGCGACGGGGAAGGGATTGGGCGTTGCCTTCGCTGATCTGGATGGTGATGGCTGGACGGACGTTGTGGTTGCGAACGACAGCGTGCGCCAGCGTCTCTATAGAAACAAGGGCGACGGCAGCTTTGAGGAGATGGCGGAATTGAGCGGCATCGGCTACGACGAGAACGGAAAGACTTTCGCAGGCATGGGCGTGGACGCGGCTGATTACGATAACGATGGATACCCGGACATCTTCATCACTGCGCTGTCGAACGAGACTTACCCGCTCTATCACAACAACGGCGACGCCTCTTTCACTTACTCAACGAACACTGCGGGCGTAGGCCAGATAACGCTGCTCTATTCGGGCTGGGGCACGAAATTCATTGATGCCGATAACGATGGACTCCGCGATATTTTTGTCGCGCAGAGCCACGTGCTGGATACAATAGAGCGCACGTCGAACTATTTGAAGTACAAACAGACACCGCTGCTGATGAGAAATACCGGAAGAGGATTCGTGAACGTGTCCGCATCTGCGGGCGCTCCGTTTCTTCAATCCTTCGCGGCTCGCGGCGCGAGCTTCGGCGATCTAAACAACGACGGGCAGGTTGATATAGTGCTCGGTGTGCTGGACAGCGCGCCCGTCATCTTTCGCAACAAGGGCACGGGCAATCACTGGATTGGCCTGTCGCTCGCGGGCGTGAAATCCAATCGTCAGGGCATAGGCGCGCGTGTGATAGTGACGGACGCCGGTAACCGCCAGCAGATTTTCGACGTATCGAGCGCGGGCAGCTATATCTCCTCGAACGATTCGAGAATAATAGCGGGCTTAGGCCAATCTGCTGGCGTAAAGTCAATCGAGGTGCGCTGGCCCGGCGGCAAATCGCAGCGCGTCCTGAACCCTGCGATTGACCGTTACATGACAATCAGAGAAGAAAGATAAATCGAAATGATGAAGAGAAAGCTTCTTCTAATCACTATCTTGATTCTGGCAAACTCTTTCGTCGCTCATGCGCAGCAAGAGGGCGCGCCTTTTATCAGCAGGTTCGCGCTGCCCGGAAGAACATGGGCTGTCCAGATGCAGACGGACGGTTTTGTGCAGCAAGGCCGCCGGATTATAGACGACGGCGAAGGGCGCTACGTGATAGGCCAGAACGAGACGACGAACATGGTCATCTCAATCTTTCTGGAGAAAGCGCCGAAGCAGGGAGACAGTCTGGCAGCACGCGAGTATTACTGGAGCCGCGAGCGCCGCTCGCCTTTCCACATGGAGAGCGTGAAGATGTCCGAGATGGGGCCGCTCGCAATCGTAGAGTACATGGTCAGAGAGGCCGAGGGCTTAACGGTCAACCAGAAGAACTATCACGTCTATCTTGCAAGGGAAGATGTCTGGGTTGACATACATCTATCGAAAATCAACTACACGCACGCAGACGATGATCTGTTCGCTTCCGTTTTGAGGTCAATAAAAATTGACGAGCATTACACGACGCCGCGCATGCTCTACATAGAGTACGGCAGCCATTTCTACCAGCAGGAAAATTATCGCAAGGCTATAGAGCATTACCGCGCAGCGCTGGAGATGGAGCGCCGCCAGCCCATTCTTGACGAGACTATGTTTCGCGTTCTCGTTGATAATCTTGGCATGGCCTACGGCATATCCGGCGACCTGGCTAATGCCAAAGCCACTTTCGAGTACGGATTGACGAGGGATGCAACTTATCCTCTCTTCTATTACAATCTGGCTGCGACCTACGCCGAGATGAACGACCTGGACAACGCCATCGCTTATCTCAAGAAGGCTTTTCAGTACAGAAACAACATAATCCGGGGCGAGCATATGCCGGACCCGCGCACAGATTCATCTTTCAAGCGCTTCTTGCAGAACGAGAGATTTCGCCAGACGCTCAGAGAGATAGAATGAGCGCCACATCTCGAAAAAGTTTTCCAGATAAAAAGGTAGCGGCTCAAGCGTGAAATTTTCATCCCGGTATTTATCGAAGCGATAATTCTGAGATTGACACACTCTGCTCATCTACAAGCAGTCTTAACCTGAAACCAACCAGTTCGATAAAATGTTCTTTACGCAATCATCACCCCTACGCAAAACACGCGCGCTCGCGATAGTGGCAATCTCCCTTCTGATTTTAATGCCGCTCGCGTCGTCCGCTCAGAACCCTCAACCTCGGCCTTCGCCATCTCCAACACAATCGCAGGGGATGGGCGGAGTCTCAACAGGCGCAACCGTCAATTACACTTCGCGTCGAACGATAGGCATCACAGACCCGCGCGCGCCCATGATTTTTGAAGACGTGACGCAGAAGACTGCGCTCGCAAAATTCAAACACCTTTCGGGAAGTCCGGCGAAGAATTACATACTTGAAGGCGTGTCTGGCGGCGTCGCAATCTTCGATTACGACAATGACGGGCTGCCGGACATTTACATCCTGAACGGCTCGACCATAGACATAATGAGGGCTGGCGGCAAAGCTCCGCACGCTGCGCTCTATCACAATCTGGGCAACTGGAGGTTTGAAGACGTGACTGACCGCGCGGGTGTTGCGAACGAGCGCTGGGGAATGGGCGTGGCCGTTGGCGATTACGATAATGACGGAAAGCCGGACATTTTTGTAGGCAACTACGGCGTCTCGCGCCTCTATCACAACAACGGCGACGGAACATTCACAGATGTTGCCGAGCGCGTGGGCGTTGCGCGCAAAGGATGGAGCGAGGGAGCTACGTGGGGCGATTACGACGCGGACGGGCGACTTGATCTGTTCGTGCCGGGCTACGTCGAGTTCGATCTTGATAGTCTGCCGCCGAACCCCAGCGAGGCGAGCCGACCGGGAAGCGTCGGACAGAATTTTTGCCAGTTCCGTGGCACGCCCGTCTTGTGCGGCCCGCGCGGTCTTCGCGGCGAGCAGGACACTCTCTATCATCAGAAGCAGGATGGAACTTTTGAAGATGTGAGCGTCAAGGCCGGGGTTAACGACCCGCAGCGTTACTACGGTTTTTCATCAGCGTTCGTCCACGTTGACGAAGACGATCTACTGGATTTGATGGTCGTCAACGATTCGACGCCGAAACTGCTCTACATCAACAAGGGCAACGGAACGTTCGAGGAAGTGGGCTATCCGTCGGGCGTTGCTCTGAACGAGAACGGGCGCGAGCAGGCCGGGATGGGGCTGGCCGTTGGCGATTACGACAACGATGGTCGCATAGATTTCTACATCACAAACTTTTCAGACGACTCGAACGTGCTCTATCACAACGACGGCAGCGGCAACTTCACGGACGTTACTTTCCAGGCAGGTCACGGCGAATCAACCTATCCTTTTCTTGGCTGGGGAACTGACTTCATTGATTTCGACAACGACGGCTGGAAAGATATTTTCGTGGCGAACGGCCACGTCTATCCATCAGTTGACCAGCACCAGTGGGGCACAAGCTACGAGCAGCAGCCGCTTCTGTTCAGGAATCTGAAGAACGGAAAGTTCGAGCGCGTGGGCGCAGCGCCGGGTAGCGGTCTTGCCGAAAGCTGGTGCAGTCGCGGTTTAGCCATAGGCGACCTTGACGGTGACGGACGCCTCGACGTTGTGCTCAATAACATGGATGCCGCGCCGAGCATTCTCAGGAACGTGACGGCGAATCAGGGCCACTGGCTCGAACTGCGTCTCGTCGGAGATGTTTCCAGAAAAAGCCCGCGCGACGCTACGGGCGCGGTAGCTTATTTGACTGTAGGAAGCATGCGCCAGCGCGTTGATGTTGTCAGCGGCGGAAGCTTCGCATCGTACAACGACCCGCGCCTTCATTTCGGGCTTGGCCCGGCAACGAAAGTTGATCGTCTGGAGATTCACTGGCCGGGCGGCGCTACGGAAACTTTCGACGTTCCCGGCGTGGACAGAGTTCTCGTAATCACACAGGGCAAGGGCGCACCGAACAGGTGACAGGCCGAGTGCTTATTTCAAAACCTCTTTACGAGCTTAGAACTTTTCTTAGCGCCTCCAGCGTCTTTGCGTGAAACTCTATCTCACGCAAAGAAGTTTTGAATCTGGCTTTATCATAAACTTTTTTCTTCTAACCTCTTTTTCGGTATACAATCATGCGTTTAGTTCTCACCCTCGCCTTGAGTGGTTGACTCTTTCGGAGCAGAAACGTTGCGACGAATCGATCTAAAGAAAGCTCAGGCCGCGCGTCTCAGCACTATACGGGACATCAACAGGCAGATCGTCCTGAACTACGTGCGCGAGCGCGAGCCAATATCGCGCGCGGAGATTTCAAGAGAGACCGCTCTGCAACGCTCTACCGTCTCTACAATTGTCGAAGAGTTGAAGGCGGACGGGCTGATAGAGGAGATTGGCGAGGGCGAATCAACGGGAGGGCGACGCCCTACGCTCCTGCGCCTGCGCACCACAGGCATCTTCGCCATAGGCGTTGACATCACGCCAACATTAACCAACGTAGCTGCATGCAATCTGGCCGGTCGTGTGCTTGAACGAACAGAGTTTCCAACAGACCCGTGTTACGAGCTAACAATCGCTCGCGTGCTTGAACAGGTGCGAGAGATAAATCGAAAAGGAAAAGGCTCTGTGGAAGGCGTGGGCGTAAGTCTCCCAGGTCTGGTTGACCCGTGCAAAGGGCGCGCCGTTTACATCCCCTGGTTCAAGTGGCGCGACGTGGGAGTGGCGGACGAAATTTTCGCGGCTACGGGGTTGCCTGTGATAATTGATAACGACGCGAACGCTGCCGCGCTCGCAGAACTCTGGTTCGGTCGGCCAGAGGTGAGCGAGGTGCGCGACTTCATAATGGTCTTCGTCGGTGAAGGCATAGGCACAGGCATAGTCTTCGACGGGCAGGTGTACAGGGGCGAGTACGGCGCGGCGGGTGAGTTCGGCCACATGGTAATAGGTCAGGACGGCCCTATCGCTTGCTCGTGCGGAAACCTTGATTGCTGGGAAGCATTCTCTTCAGGCCGCGCTGCTTCGGCGCGTTACCTGAAATACTCTGGCTCCCATGATGACAAAATAAGTCTTGCGCGCGTTGTTGATTACGCTCTCGCTGGCGAGGAATCGGCGCAGAGGGCGCTCGTCGAGACTGCGCACTATCTTGGTATTGGAATCTCGAACCTGGTCGTCGGTCTCAGCCCGCAGGCCGTAGTAGTCGGCGGCGCAATCACGCGCGCGTGGGACCTGGTTTCGGATGCGCTCAATGAAACAATCGCGCGAAGCATAAGACGCGGCCTTCCTTCCGCGCTCATCACAGCCTCTACGCTCGGAGAGTATCCCACGATGATGGGCGCGCTCAGTCTCGTCCTCGCCACAAAGTTCGCTTCAGCGAACGCCGCATAAATTAGTCCAAACACGCGAACAGATATTCAACTCTTTGCGAGCTTAAGCATTTCCCTTTGCGCCTTTGCGAGAACCCCCAACTCTCATTAACTTGAGCTTCAAGAAAATTGAGGTTTCACGCAAAGGCGCAAAGAAAAGAGGTAAGCTCGCAAAGAAGAGCATGAGCCGCAAGCGGGCTGAATTTTTGTGATGCGCGCCATTGAAAGTCTCATTTTTCTTCTTCCGATGGGGAAAATTTGTTGACACTATCCGAAAATTGCATATACTTCGTTCGGTCAGGCAACAAACTTTCGTACAAGTTCTGGCGGAAGTTCTAACTAAAATTTCTTTCCGTAAAAATCTAGCGCCAAGGCTAGCTGTCTTAACCTTTGGCCGAACATTAGCTTTATTGTGATAGTCGGGCGCTCTCGGCTCTATTTGCCGGGAGGGCAAGCTAACAATAGCGGTTCACTCTAAGAGGCCAGTTATGACTACAACGAGGAGACTCGCGCACCTGCTTACACGGGTCGGCGTATTGGTATGTCTGCTATCAGCCTTTGCGCTGACGACGTTTGCGCAAACCAATAAAGGCTCGATCACCGGCCACGTTCAAGACGCCAATGGCGCAGCAGTGGTCGGCGCGGCCATCACGATCACGAACGCCGAGACCGGCGCCGAGCGCACCGCCACCAGCGGCGATCAGGGCGACTACGAAGTGCCGCTGCTTGAGCCGGGCAATTACAATGTCAGGATAACGGCAACCGGTTTCAAGCCCGTCTTGCAGCAGAACGTAGTGGTTCAGACTGGAACCAAGTCTTCGCTCGACATCAAGCTTGAACCGGGCGAGATCACAGGCAATCAGGTGACGGTCGTGGCATCCGCGCCCTTAGTTCAAACCGAAGAGAGCGAGCGCGGCAGCGTTGTAACCGGGCGCGAGGTTACGGAGCTTCCGTTATCTGGCCGCAATTTTACGCAGCTTGCGACGCTCACGCCGGGCGTTTCGCGCGTGACAATCGGCACGCTCTCGGACGCGCGCGCTAATAATAACGGCGACCCGCGAGCGGGCGGCCAGGGGCCTGGCGGCGGCGATTCGCGCGGCTCCACAGAGTCGGCACGCTTCGCGCGCAGTGGTGGTTCGGTGATCTCAGCCAACGGCCAGCGCCCGACTAATAACAACTTCTCGGTTGACGGCGTTGATAACAACGAGCCGCAGTTCGGACAGATCGGCGTGTACGTTAACCCGGACGCGATTGCAGAGTTCCGCGTAACGACCAGCGTGCCTCCGGCTGAGATTGGCCGTGCCGCTGGCGCTGTAGTCAATACTTCATTTCGTTCCGGCTCGAACGATTTCCACGGCTCGCTCTACTACTATGGACAAAACTCCGCATTGAACGCTACGCACCCGATTCTCGCACGCCTCATTAATGACGCGAGCCTAACGCCGGGCGCGCAGATTCCGAAGAAGGCCGTGCAGCAGATTCACGAATTCGGCGGCGCAATCGGCGGCCCCATCATCAGGAACAAGACTTTCTTCTTCTTCGATTATCTGGGTGGGCGCAACAATCTTCCGCAGGAGATACGCTCGACTGTTCCTTCGGCGTTGATGCGTGCCGGAAACTTTTCAGAGTTTGACGCGCCTGTGATCAATCCGCTCACAGGCGTCGCATTCCCCGGCAACATCATCCCGGCGGCACAGATCAGCCCAGTCTCGCAGAAGTTCTTCAACCTGTTCCCGCTGCCGAATTTTCCAAGAAGAAATCCCGGCCAGAACGACAACAACTATTTCGCCACGCGCGATGTGCGTGAGGTGGTCAACAACTTCGACATCAAGATTGACCATCATATAAATTCATCTAACACGCTCAGTGGTCGCTTCAGCTACCAGAACCAGAGCAACGTGCGCGGCTCGTTCTTCGCGCAAGTGCCCGCAGGGTTCGGCGCAGGAAATGAGATCGGCAACTCGCGCCAGATAGCCATCACTGACACGCACACATTCAGCCCGACCATCTTGAATGAGGCGCGCTTCGGCTTTACTAAGCTGGATATTGGTATTCTCAACTGCGGAGTTGGCGGCGCTTGCGGCATCAGCGCCTCTTTCGCGCAGGAAGTCGGCGTTGCAAACGTCAACGACGGGACATTCGAGCAGTCAGGCTCGATGCTGGTCGGCGGCTTCGGCAACGGCTTCGTGGAGTTCGCGGGCGACGGCGGCCCCTTCATAGTCAATAGCCGTAATCCTTACTTCGCAGACACCCTGACAGTGATTAGAGGCAGAAGCACTTTCAAGGTTGGAGCCGAAAGTCGCCTGCGTTATGTGACTACAATTGACGGCGGGCGCACAGGCGGCTTGAAGGGCAACTTCTCTTTTGCAGATAACGGTACAGCCACAGGGCCGAATCCCAATTGCCCTGCGGGGTCTGGAACAAACGCGGCTTGCTTCGTTGACCAGAACGGAATCGCGTTCGGCGGCACTGGCAACGCAATGGCGAACCTGCTTGATCGCAACGTAGCGGCGCTACAGTTCTTCCGAGGCAGCGTGCCGGGCGGCGCGTTCCACCTTCGCTCTGAAGAGTTGGGGTTGTTCGTGCAGGATGATTAAAGTTAACTCGAACCTGACGCTCAATCTTGGATTGCGCTGGGACTATTTCCCGCCGCAGCACGAGAGGAACGGGCGGCTTGGAAACTATGATCCGACAACGCGCACGGTCATTGTCGCGCAAGGGTCTGGCGACACGCTCATACAGGCTGACAGAAACAACTTTGGCCCGCGCGCAGGGTTCGCTTACGCATTCGGCGCAGACCGCAACATGGTGATTCGCGGCGGCTACGGTCTGCTCTATACGCTGGACGCTACAGACCGTCCTCCGCTAGTGCAGAACCCGCCGTTCACAAACAGCATAGGCTATAACAATGCGTTCGACTCTTCTACCCCGCGCAGCGTATTCAATCTGCAAACGGGCGCGCCGAACGTGCCGACAGTCAGCCCGACCGCGCTGAATCTTCCGGGGCTTACAGTCTTCCGACAAGACCCGAACCAGCGCACGGCCTACGTTCACGAGTTCAACATCACATACCAGATTCAATTATGGCACGACTGGGCTTTCGACATAGGCTACGTGGGTAACCGCACGCATAATTTGCTGGTCACGCGCGACATCGGCGGCTCAGGCACAGCCGAGGCGCGCAACGCGGGCGGGTCTTTCCTGACGGCGAGGTTATATACGAACGCGGCTGATGCATCGTATAACGGCCTTCAGATGCAGTTGCAGAAGCGGCTCTCGCATAATGTGCAGGGACAAATCTCTTACACATTCTCGAAGAACACGGACACTTCAACGGGAGTCTTCGCGGGCATAGGCGAAGGGCGCGGCACGCAGGGAGGCCCGCAAAATCCTTTCTGCCCCGTTGAATGCGAGCGAGGCATTTCGTCGCTGGATGTCAGGCATCTTCTATCTGCGGACGTGATAATAGATATGCCTTTCGGTAGAGGCCAACGATACTTGAGCGACGCGCACGGGATTGCGAATAAGCTAATCAGCGGGTTCCAGTTGAACTTTATAGTCAACGGGCGCTCCGGCTATCCGTTCACTGTCGTGAGCAACAACAACTCAGGTCGTCGCGCCTCGCTCACAGGCACTGTCGGGCCATTCGATAGTGTTCCGGCTGGACGTTTTCTGAATCCTGCCGCGTTCAGAGACCCGGCAGGCGCATGTCCTGGGCCAGAATGTGTCGTGAACGCAGCGGGCACGCAGATACGCTTCGGCAGTCTTGGTCGAAACACATTCACGGGACCGGGCTTCGTGCGCACAGACATGTCCATCTTCAAGAACACGGCGATAACCGAGAACGTGAGGATGCAGATTGGGCTGGAACTCTTCAACCTGTTCAATCAGGCTAACTTCACCGTGCCGAATAACAACATTGACGATCCCGGATCGTTCGGTCGCTTCGACGCGGCGCTCCCGGCTCGCGTGATTCAGTATCGCGTGAAGTTCCTCTTCTAAACGGTAAATCTTCGCCGCGAGTCTCTTCACAGTTGGTACAGAGACTCGCGGCGAGCATCTTCGGAGCGATGGGGCGGTTGACTATCGCTCGGGCGAGTTCTTCTCTTAAAAAAAACGACCGGGCGTCCCCGAAGAGGAAGCGCGCGCGGTCGTTTTTTGTTAGAATGGCGCGCGCTTTTGCGGCTCGAAAGGTTCAAGTCTCCCCAGGACTGCCAAGCACTCTATCAGTATGAAGTATCGCTTACCCGTTCTTGCCCTCTTTCACCTGGTCTGCTCGGCAACAGTTCTGTTGGGACAGACGGCATCCGCGCCCACACCTACTGTGGCCGAGCGCTCGCACGTCGAGCGATTCAGCACGCCCAGAGTGCGCGACGAGCGCGCGGAATCGGAAGCGACGAGAAAGCTCGCAGCGAATCCGAACGATGCGGAAGCGCTTCGCACACGAGCCTACGCGCGCATGGGACTTCAGCGATACCCCGAAGCTCTGGAAGATTTGCGGCGCTCTCTCACCATTGAGCCTAACAACGTGACGGTCAAGGCCAATTACGGTTACGTTCTCTGGAAACTGGGGCGTCGCGCTGAAGCCATCAACGAGGAGCGCGAGGCCGTCAAGCTGGACGAAAAGAATTTCACTGCGCAATATCAACTGGGGCGCTTTCTGATGTTCAGCGGCGGCGAGCAGAACTTGAGAGAAGCTGCCACGCACCTGCGCCGCGCGCTGGAGATTGACCCGCGACAATCGGAGATACGTTTCGACCTTCTGGCAGCCTATCGCACGCTGGGCGATACCGCTCAGGCCATAGCTCAACTGAATCTCTTGCAGGACTCGCGCCCGGCAGACCCGCGAGTCACATACGTTGACGCGCTGCTTGCTTCGGATCGCGGCGATTTGAATGCAGCCGTAACCGGCTTTCGCCAGGCGCTTCGTCTGGACCCGAACCTTTACGGCGCGAAGCAGGATTTGGGACTTGCGCTGATTAAGCTGAAGAAGTGGAATGAATCGGCAGAAGTTTTCGCAGACCTTGCGCGCCAGCAATCCGATTCAGTCGAGATCGCATACTTCAACGCGCTCTCGCTCTTCAACACAGGGCGAAGTGATGACGCAGAGCGGGAAGCGCGTCGCGCGCTTCGTCTTGATGCGGGCGCGGCTGCTGCGCACACGCTTCTGGGAATCATACTCGCGGCGCGCGGCGGCCACGACGCTGAAGCAAGCGAGGCGCTGACGCAGGCAGTAGCGCTCGATCAAAACAGTTTCGACGCGCGCTTTTATCTTGGGCGCGTTCAGTACGCTATGCAGGACTATGCGAGCGCCGTGAAGAGTCTGCGTGGAGCAATCGCTCTGGACGGGCGCAACCCTGAAGCACGTTTCTTCCTCGGCACTGCTCTGGAATCTGCGGGCGATGCGGAAGCAGCGCTCGTGGAATATCAGGAGCTTGCGCGCATCGATCCTAATTCCGCTATGGGGCAGGTCGGACTGGGCGCGCTTCTTGTGAAGCAGGGAAAGATTGACGATGCGATTGCTGCCTTAAAGCGCGCAATCTCGCTAGACGCGCACATCTTCGAGGCTCACTGGGCGCTGGGGCGCGCTCTGATATTGGCCGAGAGATTTTCGGAGGCCATAGAGCCTCTCAAAGTGGCCGTGACGCTAATACCCGACCGTGCGGACGCGCATTATCAATTGGGGCTTGCGCTGAGGAGAGCGGGCAGGACGGAAGAGGCTGCGCGCGAGTTTGCAGAAGTCGAGCGCATCAACAGAGAGTTTCGCACGCGCACCGCGCCCAGACAGTAGGGAATAAAAAGAAGTTACTGAAGCGGGTTCACAAAGCAGTCGCGTTAGCGACGGTTGATAAAGATGGCTCAGAGTTCCCGGCGTTGAAACGCCGGGCTAAAGTCAATAGCCGATGGCGCGGCTTACTTTACGCACATGCGTTTGTTAAATTGATTATGAGACTAGAGCGCGCAAAAAATCTGTTGACGAAGCGGGCGCTGTCAATCCTGCTCGCTGCGCTCCTCTGTCTACTTACTGTCGAAGCGGCAACTGCTCAACGCGCCACGCAGCGCAGGCAGACGGCAACGCCTCAAAGCGGGGCGGCTCATCCTGCTGCTAACGACCTGACGGCTGGCGCGCGTGCAGCACTGGACGCAGCAGTCGCTTCGCTTCAGCACGACGACCTTACGGGAGCGGAACGAAGCGCTCGCGCGGCAATCACTGAGTCTCCGCGTTCGGCAGTCCCGCACAACATACTCGGCGTCATACTCGAAAGAGCAGGCCACGCTGACCTGGCTTTCGAGGAGTTCACAACGGCCATACGTCTTGACCCGAACTTCGTCAGCGCGCACAACAACATAGGGCGCATGCTTGCCGAGCAGGGCAAAACGCAGCAGGCCATTGAAGAGTTCGAGCGCGTGCTGCGCCTTGAACCCAATCACCTTCAAGCTCATTACAATCTGGGCGCGCTCTATGGAGACGCTGGCGATTTCGCAAAGGCAGCAGAGCATTTCGCGCGAGCGCGCGCCGCAGCGCCGGACGACCCGCAACTCGCGCTCGCATTTCTGAACGTAGCTTTTCGGGCGAACCGCGCAGCGGAGGCGAACGCCGCAGCAGACATGATCGAGCGCAACTACGCGCGAGATGCGCGCGCGCTGTTCACGCTGGCAACGGCTCTGGCGCAGAACGAGCAGTACGAGCGCGCCTCGAAAATTTTCGCGCGCGTGAACGAGGTGATGCCGCACACTTTCGAGGTGCTATACAACCTGGGCGTCACGCTCTACAACCTTGATCGCAACGAAGATGCCACGCGCTATCTTGCGGAGGCCGCAGACATCAATCCAGAGCCAGCCGAGACGCATTTCCGTCTCGGTATACTGGCGAGCCAGCGCGCCGACCACGCCAACGCCGTCATTGAGTTCAAGCACGCAATCGAGCGCGACCAGCGCAACCCGAATCTTCATTACCTCTTAGGGCGCGAATATTTCAACGTAGGCTACTGGGACGGAGCTATACAGGAGTACACGGCGGCAATGCAGCTTGATCCTCATCAGGCCATCTACGTGCTCGCTCGCGCCAACGCCAATTATCGCAAAGGCGAATGGGCGGCTTCTGCCGCAGACTTTGACCTTGCCGCTTCGATTGACCCGAATATTGAGAACATCGAGTACATACAGGGCTACGCGCAACGCGCCGCTGGCAATTTCGACCGTGCGCGCGAGCTTCTGGAGAGATTCCTGACAAAGCATCCAGACCACCTGGACGCGCTCGCCAGTCTCGGCTACGTGCGAATAGAGCAGGGGAGATTCGAGGAGGCCGAAGCGCCATTGAAGCGTGCGCTCGAATTGCAGCCAGACAACGTGCCTGTGCTATATGATTACGCGCGGCTCGCTTTGAAGAAGCGCGATTACGAGGAGGCCGCACGCCGGCTTCAGCGCGTGATAGAGCGCAACCCTACGCACACGCAGGCGCACTATCAACTCTTCCTTGCCTACTCGCGCCTGCGCCAGACCGAGCGCGCACAGGCAGAGCTTGCAGAGTTCAAGAGATTGGAAGAGTTGGAGCGACAGGTCAAGCAGGAGCGCATACTTGAAGAGCACCTGCGCACGCAGCAGATGCTGGGGCTGTCGCCGCAGCAGTGAAGATTTTTGTATTAACTCAGAATGCGAAGAGATTTATGCGTAAAGTTTCCCCTGAATCTAAGTACGAAATAACGGCGAGACCGAGCAAGCAAGACGCCATCAAGCGTCTTACGCTTCTCATTTTCATCGCGGTGGTTGTCGCCTGCTTTGTGCATGGCGCAAAAGCTACTGGCGAAAACAGTTCTAATAGCAACGCAAACAATAATTCCGCTGAAGATGCTCTAAAAAAATATAACGAAGAGATTTCGAGAAACTACGATCTTCGCTTCGGGCAGAATCCTTTCGCGCCGAGCAACGCGACGACCACGACGGGCGGCTTCATTCCGGGCGATCAATTTGTTTCGTCCACGCGCTGCGCGCAGTGTCACACGGACGCGCACGCGCAGTGGCGTCAATCCGCGCACGGCAATGCATTCCGCGAACCCTTCTATCAAAAGAACGTGCGCGACCTCATCTCGCAAAGGGGCATAGAGTTCACGCGCCACTGCGAATCATGTCACAACCCTGCGGCGCTCTTCTCAGGCGCGTTGACCAAAAACGCGCACGTCAAGCGACCTTTCGATGAAGATGGCGTGTCGTGTATCGCCTGCCACTCGATTCAATCCGTGAGCGGGCGCGGCATAGGCGGCTATGTGATGGGACAACCCGCGCTGCTGGTTAGAGAGGACGGAACACGACTGTTGACCGTGACGGATCAGGAGATACTGAACGACATACCTTCGCATCGTCGCGCGATGATGCGCCCACTTCTGCACACTTCGGAATTCTGCGGCGCGTGCCACAAATCGCAGGTGCCGCGCGAATTGAACGACTACAAGTTCCTGCGCGCATTCGCCGTAGCCGACGAGTGGCAGATGTCTTCGTTCTCGAAGCAGTCGCCGCACCCCTACTATGAAAGAAATCTTGAAACGTGCCAGACGTGCCACATGAAGCCGGAGCCTGCGCCGCTTTTCGACGTGGCTGCCAAGAACGGCCAATTGAAGACGCATCGTTGGGCCGCCGCCAACACCGCTATACCTTATTTCTATAAATGGCCGCAGCAGTTGGAAGCCGTCACGAAATTTCTTGAAAATGATGCTCTTGCTGTAGACATCTTTGCCTTACGACGAAAGGCGAGCGGCGCGAGCGATGAGGATTTCATAGCGCCGGTCAACCGAAGCAGCTTCCAGATCAAGGCGAGCGACGAAATCACCGCCGATGTCGTCATCACTAACAAGAACATAGGCCACTCGTTTCCGCCCGAGCTGCGCGATTTTTATGAAGCGTTCGTCGAATTCACCGTGACGGACGACAGCGGGCGCGTGTTATACAACTCCGGCTTCATCAAGCCGAACGGCTATCTGGACGAATCAGCGCACAACTACAAAACATATCTTGTGAGCGCCAACGGCTCGTTCAATAACCTGCATCACATCTGGCGCTCGCGCCTCTTCGCGCAGAACAACCAGATTCAATCGGGACGCTCCGACGTTGCGCGCTACCGGTTCAAGATTCCCGCTAACATGCAATCGGGCGCTCTGCACATGACGGCGCGCCTGCGCTATCGCCGCTTCACGCGCGTCTTCAGCGATTATGCGCTGGGTCATTCGGTTGATTATCCGATTGCGAATATGGCTTCGACCGAGTACGCGATTCAGATAGGCGAAAACCGCCCGCAAGCCCCTGCGCCTCCAAACACGAGAGGAGTGTTTCCAGATTGGCGGCGCTGGAACAACTACGGCATAGCGCTATTCGACCAGAAGCAGTACGCGCTCGCGGCTGAGGCTTTTGGGCGCGCGGCTGAGATGGACGAGCGCTATAGTCCTATGGCTATGGTCAACCGCGCTATGGCGCTCATAGAGCTTGACCATTATGACGACGCCGAGCAGCTTCTTGATGCAGTCGTCGAGGCGAACCCTGCGAACGCTCGCGCGCTATTCCAGCAGGCGCGTGTGCTGATAAAGCGCGGGCAGTTGGAGTCAGCCGAAGCGAATATCAGAAAAATTCTGGTGGCCTTTCCACGCGACCGCGTATCGTTGCAACAACTGGGCGAGCTTTGCAAGATAAGGCATGATTACACAGAGGCGCGCAGCGCTTACGAAGCAATCCTGGCGATTGACCCGGAGGATACGGGCGCGCATTACAACCTGATGCTCATCTATAGAAAGCTTGGGATGAACGACGAGGCCAGGCGCGAGGGAAGAATCTTTGCGGATCAGAAAGAAGACCCTTCGGAGTTGCCGCTCGCAAACGAGTTTCTGCGCCGCCATCCAGAGATGAGCAACGAGAGCGTCTTTTTTCACGTACATGACATGACAAATGGCGCGCATGGCGAAGGTCAGTAAATCTTTAGAACGAGGAATTGATTCGAGAAATGGGAAGGTTTTTGAAGTTGGGCGCGCTCGTTGCGGCGCTGGTTCTTTTCGGCACTTATCTTTTTGGCGCAACGCGCGCGGGCGCGAGTAAAATCCCTACATCTAGCAGAGTAAACACCGAAGAGCTTTACGCGCAGAATTGCGCTCGGTGTCACGGCGCGGACGGTCAGGGCGACACGCCGTTGGGCCAGACTTACGGCACGCCGGATTTCACGAGCGCTCGCTGGTGGCAGGAGCACGGCAAGAGTAATCGTGAAATGATTGCTATCGTTGCCAACGGAAAAGGCGGCATGCCTGCGTTCAAAAGAAAATTGAATCAGAGCGAGATCAAGGCGCTGGTCGCCTACGTGCGAAAGTTCAGAAGCTAAAAGAAAAGCCGGGACGATGGCAGGGATGAGGGATGAGGGCGGCAGCGATGAATAAGAAGGAGTTAAAGCGTCAACACGCAATTAGCTCAACTCATTTCATCCCTCATCCCTCATCCTTCATCCCTTCTTTCCTCCCTTTCCAGACAGTCTGGAAAATGATTGGCGCTCTTCTTGTGTGCGCTCTAATCTATGTGGGGGCGTGCGAGAGCGCAAGTGCGCAAGCGCCGACGATTACAAAAGTCGAGCCGCCGTCGTGGTGGGCTGCACATACGATTAACCCTGTGCGCCTTCTGGTTCGCGGCGCTAACTTTCGTGGCGCACGTGTCATTCCTACAAGGCGCGAGATTCAAGTGAGCGACTTGAGGGTTAACGACGCTGCCACTTACCTGTTCCTGAGCGTTCGCATCAGTCCGTTTGCGCGCCCCGGCGATTACCCTCTTTTAATAGAGACCACTTCGGGGCGCGCCACGATTCCTTTCAAGATAGAACCTCAGCTAGACCCTTCAACAAATTTTCAGGGCATCAACGCAGACGACATCATCTACTTGATAATGCCCGACCGCTTCAGCAACGGCGATGCCTCGAACGATGCTCCTTTGGGATCGCCCCGTGAAGCCAACGACCGCGAGAATGCGCGCGCATATCACGGCGGAGACATTCGCGGCGTCATCAATCACTTATCTTACTTGAGAGATTTGGGCGTAACGGCAATCTGGCTAACGCCCTGGTACGACAACTGGAACGGCGTAAACACCTGCGCTCATCCGTGGTGCCCGAACACTTTCTATCACGGCTACGCAGCGATTGATTATTACGGAGTCGAAGACCACTTTGGCACATTGGAAGATGTGCGCGAGCTTGTCAGGCGAGCGCACCAGCTTGGCCTGAAAGTTATTCAGGATCAGGTTGCGAATCACGTGGGCAGCCGTCATCCCTGGATGGACGATCCGCCTTTACCGGACTGGTTTCACGGCACGCGCGCGAGTCACACGCAAAATCCTTTTCGCGGAGACATGCTGCTCTCGCCGCACGCTAGCGAGGCTGATCGCCGCCCGACGCTGGACGGATGGTTCGCCGACGAGATGCCTGACATGAATCAGGAAGAGGCGGAAGTTGCGCGCTACGAAATTCAGAACGCGCTCTGGTGGGTGGGCACAACCGGCATTGACGGCATACGTCAGGATACCATTCAGTACATGCCGCGCTTCTTCATACGGGAACTGAGCCGGGCGCTTCACAGACAATTCCAACGCATGTGGATGGTCGGTGAAGCGAACGACCCGGACGCGGCGCACGTAGCGTTTTTCATGGGCGGGCGTGCAGGATGGGACGGCGTTGACACAGAGCTTGATTCCGATTTCGACTTCCCGCTCTGGCACGTTTCGGAAGATGTTTTCACTAACAAGAAGCCTGTGCGCGCTTTGCGCGACGAACTGAAGTACGACGCGCTCTACGTGGACGCCACGAGATTGACGACGCTCGTAGGCAACCACGATTTTCGTCGCTTCATTTCGTTAAACGGCGGAACGCTCAGAGGCGCAATGCTCCATCTGGCTTTCACCCTTACGGTGCGAGGGACACCACAGCTTTACTACGGCGACGAGATAGCGATGCCGGGCGCGGACGATCCCGACAATCGCCAGGATTTTCCGGGCGGCTTTCCGGGAGACACACACAACGCTTTTCTGTCATCCGGGCGCACCGGGCTTGAGCAGCGTATGTACGCATGGACTCGTCAATGGATTCAGTTGAGGCGCGATCATACGGTCATCCGAAAGGGTCGTCTGATTGATATTGCATTTGACGACGACGCTTACATCTACGCGCGTGCAGATGATACAGAGACAATCATCATCGCCATCAATCGTTCATTGAAGCCGAAGAAGATGACCGCCCCCGCATCCGTTCTTAATCTTCCTGAAGGCGCTAGACTCATGTCATTGCCGCTCACCGGCAGGTCTATCCTGCTGGTGAGCAACCACCAGATGCAGTTTCAACTGCCCGCGAGATCGGCGGAGGCTTTCACCATCAGTCGTTAAGTTTTCGTGAAGAAAAAGTTTAGCTCACCAGCAGACTTTGACGAGCGCGTCTAAGGTTTCAGAGTTATACTATCAGGAAAGCAAGCACCAAAATCCAGTGATCGAGGGAGAAACACGTGAGCTTCCCCAGAGCGAGCGGAATTCTGCTGCACCCTACATCGTTGCCCTCCCCGTTCGGCATAGGCGATCTGGGCGAAGATGCCTTTCGCTTCGCGGACTTTCTGGAATCGTGCGGCCAGACCATCTGGCAGACGCTCCCGCTTGGGCCAACCGGCTATGGAGATTCACCATACGCTTCCTATTCAGCCTTCGCCGGAAACACCATGCTCATAAGCCCCCAGCAACTTATCGAACAGGGCTTATTAGATGAAGAAGCAGCACTCGGCGCGCCGAAGTTTTCAGAAGAGCACGTTGAATTTCAAAAGGTCATAGAATTCAAGCAGCCGCTTCTGAGAAAAGCTTTCGATAGATTCCAGAATGATTCTGACACGACGCTTCATCGAGAGTTTCAGGCTTTCACCAATCACATGATGTGGTGGCTGGATGATTACGCGCTCTTTCGTGCGCTGAAGGATGCGCATGAAGGGCGCGCGTGGAACGAGTGGGAGCCGGAGTTGGTCAGGCGAGACCCGCAGGCTCTGGAGCGTGCGCGCGAGCATTTGCGCGAGGAGATTGAAGCCCAAAAATTCTATCAATATCTCTTCTTCAAACAGTGGGCGCAGCTTCGTTCCCACTGTCACATGATGGGAATAAAGCTGGTGGGCGATATTCCCATCTTCGTCGCGCAGGATTCCGCAGACGTATGGACTCAGCCCCGTCAATTCAAGCTGGACGAGCAGGGCAAACCCATTGTTGTAGCGGGAGTCCCGCCCGATTACTTCAGCAAGACGGGACAGATGTGGGGCAATCCCATATACAACTGGGAGCAGATGCTGGCAGACGGTTTCTCGTGGTGGATAAAGCGCGTCCAGGCGACTCTTCAAATAGTTGACATCCTTCGCATTGACCATTTCAGGGGATTCGCGGCCTCTTGGGAGATTCCGGGCGGCGATAAGACTGCGGAGCGTGGTGCTTGGGTAAACGTTCCGGGGCGCGAACTGTTCCGTGCGATAAAGAATGCGCTCGGAGAGTTGCCGATAATGGCCGAAGATTTAGGTGTGATTACGCCGGATGTTGAGAAGCTGCGCGACGAGTTTGGTTTTCCCGGCATGCGAATACTTCAGTTCGGCTTCAGTAGCGACACGAAGAACAATGATCTCCCGCACAACTACATTCAGAATTCCGTCGCTTACACTGGAACGCACGACAACGACACAACCCTGGGCTGGTTCAACAGCCATGCGGGCGCAGGCTCTACGCGCGACGCCGCGCAGATAGAGCGCGAGCGCCGGTATTGTCTCAGCTATCTCAATTCGGACGGCAGCGAGATTCAGTGGGATTTCATACGTGCCCTGCTCGCGTCCGTAGCAAACACGGCGATCATTCCGCTGCAAGATGTTCTGGGCTTGGGAACGGAAGCGCGCATGAATTTGCCCAACTCTGTTTCTGGAAACTGGGCGTGGAGATATAAGCGCGAAGCGCTCACGAATGAGTTAGGGAAAAGGTTACGAAAGCTAACGGAAGTTTACGGTCGCATGCCTGAGACGGCGAGTAAGTAGACGAGAGAATCCTGCGGCCTTTAGAGATAGAGAGCGCGGAGTTGGCATAGAGGATTAAAATCCTAATTTTAAATTTGAAATCACAAATATCTTGTTCTTCTTCGGCGGTGAATCGTCACGTTCTCTTCACTCAGCTAATAGTGAGAATCAGAATATTCATGAAAAGAAAACTTCCGAAAGCCGTTACGCATAGCATCTTCTTCATAACCTTGTTGGCCGTCTCTCCTTTTGTCTGCGCTGCTCAATCTGCGCCGCAGGTTCTCAAGGTCGAGCCGCCGAGCTGGTGGGCTGGATATTCCATCAATCCTGTGCGCGTCTTGATTCGAGGCAAAAATCTGGCGGGCGCGAGCGTCGAAGCCGCAGGCTCAGGAATCAAGGTGAGCAATGTGAAGGTGAACGACGCAGGGACGTACCTCTTCGTTGATGTGACGGTTGACGAGCACGCGAGACCCGGCAGGCGTGGGCTTAGAATCAAGACGGCAAGCGGCCAGATTGAAGCCCCGTTTGAAATCAGCGAGCCTCTGGCACGCGCAGGACGTTTCCAGGGATTCACGCCAGACGACGTGCTCTACCTGATTATGACCGACCGCTTCAGCGACGGCGACCCGTCAAATAACGATCCCATACAGTCGCGCGGCCTCTTCGACCGCTCGAAGCCAAAGTATTATCATGGCGGAGATTTTCAGGGCGTCATCAATCATCTGCCTTACCTGCGCGATCTTGGCGTAACGGCAATCTGGCTCACCCCCTGGTACGACAACGTGAATCACTTGAACGAGCGTGAGATGCCCGAAGGGTTGCCGATTACAGATTATCACGGCTATGGCGCGGTAGATTTCTACGGCGTTGAAGAGCACTTCGGCACTATGGCGAAGTTGAGAGAACTGGTCGAGCGCGCTCATCGTCTGGGAATAAAAGTGATTCAGGACAACGTGATGAATCACACGGGGCCTTATCACCCCTGGGCGGAGGATTCGCCCACGCCGACCTGGTACAACGGCACGGTCGCAAGCCACAGCACGAACCCTTTTCAGCCGTGGACGATGATGGATTCGCACGCTGCATTTCAGGAGCAGCGCGGCACGCTCGAAGGCTGGTTCATAGACATTCTGCCGGACTTGAATCAGAACGACACGGAGACCGCTCGCTACGAGATTCAGAACACGCTCTGGTGGATTGGCATGACCGGCATTGACGGCATACGCGAAGATACGCTGCCTTATGTGCCCAGAAGTTTCTGGCGCGATTGGTCTGCTGCTATTAGACGCGAGTACCCGAATTTTAATGTCGTAGGGGAGATGTATGACGGCGACCCTGCGCTCGTCTCTTTCTTCCAGAAGGGCAAAGCACGCTACGACGGCGTGGATTCGGGCATTGACACCCTGTTCGATTTCCCTCTGCTCTACCCGATTCGCCGCGCATTCGCAGAAGGCAAAGAGATTCGAGAGGTGGCGCGAATGCTGGCACATGATGATATGTATGTTGATCCGAATGTGCTCGTCACATTCATAGGCAATCACGACATGAAGCGCTTCATGTCGGAGCCGGGCGCGTCCTACACCGGATTGAAACTGGCACAAACTTTTCTGTTGACGACGCGCGGCATACCGCAGCTTTACTACGGCGACGAGATTGGCATAACGGGCGGGGACGATCCAGACAATCGCCGCGATTTTCCGGGCGGTTTCTTCGGCGACCCGCGCGACGCATTCACACGCGCAGGCCGCAATGCGGACGAGCAGGCTGTGTTCGACAACCTGCGAAACCTTGCTCGCCTGCGCGCAGAGCTTGAGCCGCTCAGACGCGGCGCGCTCACAAACCTTCTTGTAGAAGAGAAGCAGTACGCCTTCATGCGCAGCACCGGCGGAGCAGCAGTGATCGTTGTCTTCAACAACGACCGCAAGCCAGCGACCGTTGAATTTGAAGTGCCCGCGCAGAGATTCGCAGAAGGCGCGACGCTGGTTGACCGCCTTAACGTTGCGCGTGACGCTCATGTGACGGGCGGCAGGATTAAAGTCGAAATTCCGGGTCGTTCCGCAAGCATTTTCTCGGCTCGCTGAAAGAAGAGAACATGGCTCTCAAAGTTAAACCTTTCAATGAACAGGTCGCGCTCGTCACGGGCGGCGCAACGGGCATAGGCCGCGCCTTAACTGAAGCGCTGGCCTCAGCAGGCGTGCGTGTAGTCGTAGCCTCCAGGCGCGACGATGTGCTCAAGCAAGCCGCAGACGAGATAAATTCGCGCCTTCGTGCCGAGCGGGTTTTCCCCTATGCCTTCGACATCAGAGACCGCGCGCTGACGGAAAATCTGGTGATGTACATCAACGAGAAGTGGGGCGCGACCGATATTCTTGTCAACAACTCCGGGCTTGCCGTGCCTGAGACCGTGACCGAAATAACGGACGAGGGATGGGATAAGGTCTTTGAGACCAACTTGCGCGGCGCTATGTGGCTCGTGCGCAGGGTCATGCAGGCTATGGTTGCGCAGGATTTCGGCGACATTGTGAACGTCTCGTCGCAGGCGGGCAAGCACGGTTACGCTGATGTGCCTTCGTATTGCGCGTCGAAATTCGGTCTACTGGGTTTCGCAGAATCCCTGCGCGATCATGTTAGAAAGGTGGGCGCGAACGTGCGCGTCTTCAATTTCTGTCCCGGCCTCGTTGACGTTGAGCATGTTGGGCCAGGCGAAGCAGCCCGTCACGGCTCCATACATGTGATGAACATGGCGCGCACGCTTATCTACGCGCTCTCGCTGGATAGAAACGTAATTCTGGAAGACATAAACATCTATTCGCGTTAGACCAAGAGGTTATAGAGAAGAGGAGGAAAAGGTATGGCGCAGACTTTGCCGCAACGTAAACCGCGTCTAGGCTTCGGTCAAATCTGGAACATGAGCTTCGGATTTCTCGGAATCCAGTTCGGCTGGGGCTTGCAGCTAGCGAACATGAGCGCCATCTATTCTTATCTGGGCGCGAGGGATTCAGACATTCCTCTGCTCTGGCTCGCTGGCCCGATGACGGGCTTGCTTGTGCAGCCAATCATCGGCGCGATGTCGGATCGCACATGGAACTGGCTGGGAAGACGGCGGCCTTACTTTCTCGTCGGCGCAATCCTCGCAAGCGTAGCGCTCTTTTTCATGCCTGATTCTACGAGCGTGAGGATGGCCGCGTCTTTCCTATGGGTATTGGACGCAAGCATAAACGTTTCGATGGAGCCGTTCCGCGCTTTCGTTGCAGACAAGCTGAACGAGGATCAGCGCACCGTAGGCTTCGTCATGCAGAGCTTTTTCATAGGCATAGGCGCATCGCTTGCCAACGCGCTGCCCTACATCTTCCGCTATCTGGGCGTGACGGGCAGAACGCCCAGCGGAATCCCTCTCACGGTTCAATACTCTTTTAAGATAGGTGCGGTCGCATTCCTTCTTGCAGTGCTGTGGACGGTTTTTACCTCCAAAGAGTATCCGCCGGAAGACATGGAAGCTTTCGAGCGAATGCGAAGCGAGCATCGCGGGCTTGTTGCCACTGTCAAAGCTCTTCTCTCAGAAATCTTCTCGGCAATCGGCCAGATGCCCGCGACGATGAAGCAGCTTGCCGTCGTTCAATTCTTCACGTGGCTGGGTCTGTTCTGCATGTGGCTCTTCTTCGGATTGATGACTTCGTATCATGTCTTCGGCGCGACCAGCCCCGGCGATACGCGCTTCGCTTTGGGCGGCGAGTGGGGTGGCAACTGCTTCGCGGTCTATTCCATAGTGACTTTCATAGTAGCTTTCGCTCTGCCGAAAGTTGCGGCGGCGACGAGCCGAAAGACTGTGCATGCTATTTCGCTCATCTGTGGCGGAGTGGGGCTACTCTCGACTTACCTGATACACGACCAGTACGCTCTGCTCCTGACGATGGTGGGCGTCGGTATAGCATGGGCTTCCATACTCTCAATGCCATACGCAATACTTTCGGGCGCGTTGCCGCCCGCGCGCATGGGCATCTACATGGGCGTCTTCAATTTCTTCATTGTGCTTCCCGAAATTACTCAGGCGCTCACCTTCGGCCCTATAATCCGCGCCGTCTTCGGTGAAGAGAATCACAACGCGCCGCTCTACATGGTGATGACCGGCGGAGTTTTTATGCTAATCGCCGCTCTGCTCGTCACTCGTGTGCGTGACATATCGACCAGTAGGGTGACGGAAGGTGATGTGATACGCGCCGACGAGGCAGAGCCTCTGCTGGTGCCTCAAGGCGTTCAACCTGTTCCGAGTACGGGGCTGGTTGATGAGAAGTAGAGATTAAAGTTTCTGGGAAAATAAGAGTTATGAATGTCGCGCGAAAAGCTCTGGTTATTCTGTTAGCCGTAACTATGCTTTCTTCAGTTGCAGTGTCTCAACAGGATGTTTCGCGCGAGGCGGCGCGCCGGAGTCCCGCGTGGGTGCGCGATGGGGTGATTTATGAAATCTACGAAAGGAATTTTTCTCAAGAGGGGACATTCAATGCCGTAACGGCGCGGCTGGATGATTTGAAGAATCTGGGCGTAACAATCTTGTGGCTGATGCCGGTTCATCCCATCGGTCAATTGCGTAAGAAGGGAACTATCGGAAGCCCGTATGCCGTGCGTGATTATTATGAAGTGAATCCTGATTACGGGACGAAAGAGGATTTGCGTAGGCTCGTAGAGGAAGCGCACCGTCGCGGGATGAAAGTGATTATTGACATCGTTGCGAATCATACTTCATGGGATAGCGTGTTGATGCGCGATCCGGATTTTTACAGGCGTGATGCGCAGGGACATATCCTGCCGCCTGCCGCTGATTGGGCCGGGCCTGACGTTGACGTGGCGCAACTCAATTTCGATAACCCGCGCGTCCGAACCTATTTGATTGAGATGATGAAATACTGGCTGCGCGAATTCGATCTGGACGGTTTTCGCTGCGATGTGGCCTTGATGATTCCGCTCGATTTCTGGGAGCGTGCGCGCGACGAACTGGAAAGAATCAAGCCGAACATTTTCATGCTGGGAGAAACCTGCTGCACGCCGAGTTGGCTCTTGAAAGCTTTCGATGCTTATTACGACTGGGATCTTTTTCACAGGATGGAGCAGGTTGTGTGGGGCGCGTCGCCTGCGCGCGGGCTTCGTGAGGTGTGGGAGGACGCGCACTTGAAGCTTCCACGCGGCGGGCTTCAGATGAGATTCACAGACGATCACGACGAGCAGCGCGCTGTCTCGCAACTTGGCCGTCGCGCAGCGCTCGCGGGCAGCGCGTTCATGTTCACGATTGACGGCGTGCCGCTCGTTTATAACGGAATGGAAGTTGGCGACGCTACGGAATCGGGCGACCCTGCGCTGTTCGAGCGAATGCCGGTTTTCTGGAAGATTGCGCGGCGCAGGCCGGAATACCCACGCTTCTACAAACAGATCATTGCGCTCAGGCGCGCGCACACGGCGTTGCAGCAGGGCGAGACCGAGTGGATTAGAAACTCCGATGACGCGCGCGTAGTCACATACATTCGCCGCTCCACAGACGAAGAGTTTCTCGTGGCGATAAATTTTTCCAATCGCCCGTTCACGGGATTAGTTGAAACGGGGAACGGCGCTGCATTCACGGAAGTGACGCCGGATATAGCAGAGCCTCTGAAACCGAATGCGACGGAAGAGGAGCGGGCGGCGCGTCGTCGTCAGGTTGGATTGCCAGCGCTCGCGCTAGATGCCTGGGGCTTCCGCATCTTTCGGCGCTCGCTTAGATGACCGGGGCTTAATTGGATTTCACATTATAGCGGTTCTCACTTGAATGCGACCACTGACAGAAGTCGCGCTCAAGTGAGAAGAACTCACCACAGATGGCGCGAAGGTAGCACGGAGAAGAATAGAGCATTTGAGATTTCAAATTTCAGATCTGAAATCCTTTGTACTTCCTACGTGTTCTCCGATTCCTGCGATTGTGAGCCATACGTTCCATACACACAATTGAAAGTTGCTATAACCTGTCTCTTTCTATGAATGGCTCGCTGTCTGTAAGGTAGAAGTTCTATTGCACGCATGGCGTGCTCTATCTCCTGATTGCGCATGAACCAGCGCCAGACATTAGCGCTTCGCATGTTCTCGGCGCTCAGTAAAATTATCCCCACGTTTATTCCTATCACGTCCGCATCAACCCAGCCGTTGTTGGGATTGAATGCGTCAACAAATCCGTACTTGCCATAAACCCTCTCTCCAAATTTATCGCGCATCGTTCTCAGTGCCGCCAGAGAAATCTCAGGCGTGAACATGAGCGAGCCGCCAGCAGCGCTCGGCACAACTGTGCCGTCAATTGCCGGGTCGCGCGGCGGCCCGCCCCATGCGAGGTAGCCCCGCGCGCTATCCGACGCCGTGATGCCCCAGACGTTCTCCGTGTAGCCGGGAAATTCACCGGACAAACTCAGACAGAAAGCTTTATGAGCGCGCGTGGCCTCAATCGAGTTCTGGAAGTAATCAACGTGATCGCCTCTGCGCTCACGACGGCCCCGGTAATCAATCCATGCGTGCGCGTACTGGTGCATGAAGAGCGGGACTCCAACCGTGCCCACATAGTTGTATCCGGCAAAGCTTATGTGGTCGCGTCGTATGGCATACCATGAACGCGGCTGGATAGGGTGCGTGGGCGAGCCTATCGCCAGAAGATAGAGAATAGTGTCTTCGCTGTAGGTGTCCCAGCGCGGCTTCAGGAAACCCGTTTCCGGTTTCCATCCGTGCGAAAGCAGTGTCGGATGATTGTTGAGCATCCAGTGGAAATCAACGCGATTGTAAATTCGCGTTGCGAGCCGCACTATCTCCCGGTCGTTGCGGAAATAGCCGCGCGCTGTGAGGATTCCGCCCAGCAGAAGCGCCGTGTCAATCGAAGAGACTTCGCTCTGCCATCTTCGCGCGCCCGTGCGAGCGTCCATCCAGTGATAGAACCAGCCATGCTCCTCGGCGGCCTCGCTTGCGAAAAAACTGAGTGAAGAACGCACGCGCTCGCGCGCTTCGCTCTGCGTAATCCAGCCGCGCTCCGCTGCAATGCAGAGCGCGGTCAAACCGAATCCGGTCGCTGCGATGCTCGCAACGTTGCGATGGTTCTCGTCAATCTCTGATCCGTCTGCGCGCGCACGGTCGTTGACCAGTCCGGTGCGCGCATCCGCCTGCTCCCGGAAGTAGCGGAACGAGCGGCGCTCTAAATCTTCTGTGAACTCTTCGTCGCGCGCAGCCGCAAGAGAAGAGTGAAGCGGCGCTATCGAATTGGATTGAAGTGAAGCGGGTACAACCGGATTAGGCAGTGAAAGAAGAAGAAAGATGAACGTAGCCCATATCCGCAGGAAGCGAACATGGGCGAGCCTCGAAGTTGATGATGAATGAGGCGCGGCCATCTTTTAGCGCTCTGTTACCTCGAAATCTGCGCGCAGCATGTCAGGGTCTGCGGAGCTTGTGCCAACCATCACGCGGAAAGCGCCGGGTTCTACTACGAAATGCATCTCGCGGTTGTAAAAGCCCAGAAGCTCAGGCGTGAGCCTGAAAGTGATGCGTCGGTGCTCTCCGGGTTGCAGCGTTATGCGCTCGAAGCCTTTCAACTCCATCACCGGGCGCGTTACGCTCGCCGCAACGTCGCGTATATAAAGCTGCACGACCTCATCGCCAGCGCGCCGTCCGGTGTTTTCAACTTCGACGCTCGCTGTCAATTCGCCATTTGGCAGGATGCGCTTTGTGCTCAGTTGCAGGTTGGATAGATGAAACTGCGTGTAGCTCAGACCGTAGCCGAAAGGGAAGAGCGGCGTCCACGGCACGTCAAGGTATTTCGATGTGTACTTGTTGTTAGCGTCCGGCGGACGACCTGTGTTCATGTGATTATAGTAGAGCGGCTCCTGCCCTACGCTTCGCGGGAATGTGACGGGAAGTTTTCCGCCGGGGTTCACGTCGCCGAAGAGAACGTCTGCGATTGCATTACCGCCCTGAGTGCCAGCGAACCATGTTTCCAGAATCGCCGGAACGTTTTCCGCGAGCCAGTTGATCGTGAGAGGGCGACCGTTCATCAAAACGATGACGACGGGTTTGCCCGTAGCCTGAATAGCTTTAACCAAGTCCAGTTGGCGACCCGGCAGATCAAGCGAGGAGCGCGACGATGCCTCGCCGCTCATGTCTGCGGATTCGCCAACAGCCAGAACCACAACATCCGATTGGCGCGCCGCACGCACGGCTTCCTCGAACCCTTCCATCGAATCGCCCGGCACGTCCGAGCCTTTCGCGTAATTTATCTTCGTTGACGGCGAGACTTTCGAGCGGATTCCGGCGAGCAGAGTAACCGCGTCTTCGCTTCGTCCGTCGCCGTTCCACGAGCCGATCATGTCCTGACGGTCATCTGCGAGCGGGCCTATAACGGCGATTGACCTTGCGCTTTTACTGAGCGGCAAAGTCTCTCGGTCGTTCTTGAGAAGCACCATAGAGCGCCTGGCAATCTCGCGCGCCGCGCTCAAGTTTTCCGAGCTAAAGATAACGCGCCCCTCGCGCGATTCGTCCGTGTAAGGATGATCAAAGAGTCCCAGCCGGAATTTTATGCGCAGGATTCTACGCACGGCCTCGTCAATCGTCGCCTGCGAAACTTTATTCTCACGCAGCAGCGCTGGCAGATTCTTGTTGTAAAGGCGGCTGACCATCTCCATGTCAACGCCTGCGTTCACTGCAAGCCGCGCGGCTTCAACTCCGTCCGCAGCCACGCCATGCTGTATCAACTCTTCAACGGACGTGTAATCGCTCACCACGAAACCGTCAAACCTCCACTCGCCTCTGAGCACTTTCGTCAGCGTGAACGGATTAGCCGATGCGGGAACTCCGTTGAGATCGTTAAAGGCGCTCATGAACGTCCCAACACCTGCATCAACGGCGGCCTTGAACGGCGGGAAGTAAACGCTCCGTAGAGTGTTTTCCGAGATGTCCACAGTGTTGTAGTCGCGCCCCGATTCGGTTGCGCCGTAAGCGACCCAGTGTTTGGCGCAAGCCAAGACTCTATCGGGCGCGCTCATATCGCCGCCCTGAAATCCGCGCACGCGCGCTCGCGCCATAGCTGCGCCCAGATATGGGTCTTCGCCAGCGCCTTCGATGATTCGTCCCCATCGCGCGTCGCGCGCAATATCAACCATAGGCGCGAATGTCCATGCCACGCCCGCCGCTCTAGCCTCAGCCGCAGCGATGCTCGCAGACCTTTCGGCTGCCGCAGCATCCCAGCTACTTGCTTCGCCAAGCGGGACAGGGAATATCGTGCGGTAGCCGTGAATCACGTCGAAGCCGAAGAGCATGGGGATTTTTAAGCGCGACTCGTTCATGGCTGCGCGCTGCAACTGGTTCGTGCGTTGCGCCCCGCGCACATTCAAGGTAGAGCCTAACAACCCTTTGCGAATCATGTCTGGATGTTCGGGGCGGTAGTTGCCGTTCGCTTCGCCGTCCAACTGCTGCAACTGGCCCAGCTTCTCTTCCAAAGTCATCTGCGCGATGAGAGCGTTAATTCTTCTCTCAACATTTTGTTGAGAGCGTTGCGCGCCGACAGGCAGCGCGATAAATGCGAACGCAAGGATTAACAGAAGACAGGTGGCTTTGACGAGCTTCATAGCAAACTTCTCCTCACCCCTGGAGGGCTGGCCGTTTAAGACAATTTGTTGACGATGTTTGCGGACAGTATACTATATCGCGTCTAATCGGACAGCCATGATATTGCGGAAAAAATCGACGATGCGCGCAGTTATCACATGCGCGGTTGTAGCGCTTGCAGTCGCCTTCGCGCAAACGGCTGCTGTGGGCCAGCGGCGTGCTGCCTCCTCTCGAAGCGCGACCGGCACAACAAACGATGTCGCTGCATTGCTGCGCGAAGCCGCAGAGCTATTGCAAGCGGGAAGGATTGACGAGGCGGAGCCTCTGGTTCGTCGCGCCGTAGCAGTTGCGCCGCAAACGGCTGATGCTCATAACCTGCTCGGCGCAATCCTTGACCAGCGCGGTCGCACAGAGGATGCGGAGCGCGAATATCGTGAAGCGCTGAGACTGAATCCCAGATCAATTTCGGCGCGCGCAAATCTGGGTGTTCTGCTGGCTCGCACGAATCGTTCGGATCAGGCGATTCAAATGTTCGAGTCCGTGCTCACCGAACTGCCGGATCATCCGCAGGCCGTTATGAATCTGGGTCTGCTATATGCTGCGCGCGGCGATTACAACCGCGCGCTTCCACTTCTTGAGCGCGCAAACACTCTGTTCCCGAACACGTTCGCGGTGCTCTACAACCTGGGCGTTGTGCTGTGCCATCTCAAACGGTTTGACGAAGCGACAGGCGCGCTTGCGGCGGCAGCAACGCTCTCGCCAGATGATTCGGGTACTTTCTACTATCTAGGGTTGATCGCCTCTTCACGCGGAGACAGCGAAGCCGCAGCGCAATTCTGGCTGAAAGCGCTCTCTTTGCGCCCCGATTTCGCGGAAGCGAACTTCATGCTCGGCGAAGAGTTGAGAAAGAGGGGGCAGCCTGACAGGGCCAGAGAGTATTACGAGCGCGCATTGGCGCAAGATGCTACGAAGCTGGTCTATTACGTCAGGCTTGGCGGCGTCTATTTGCTGCTTGGAGATAATGCTAAAGCACTGGAAACTTTCCAGCGCGGCGCTGAGAAGTTTCCTAACGTCGCCGAGGCTCATTATTTCGTGGCGCTCGCGGCGCGGGGCCGTGAAGATTACGAGTTGGCCGAAAGTGAGTTGCGCAAAACGCTTGCGATTGAGCCGGACAACGTGGATGCGTTGGCCCAACTGGGATTCATACTTGGCGAGCACGCGCATTATGAAGAGGCGGAGCAGTTGCTACAACGCGCGATGAGGCTCAGCAACAACCGTCATTTCGTAGCCATCTACGATATGGGCCGCCTGCTCGTGAAAACTCAAAGGTACGAGGAGGCGATACCTATCTTGCTGCGTGGCACAATGCTCAATACAAGATTCCCAGGAATCCATTATCAATTGTTCCTCGCCTACTCGCGTCTCAAACGAAGAGCGGAGGCGAGTCAGGAACTGGAAATTTTCAAGCGGCTGGACGAAGAACGAAAGCGACGACGGCGCAGCGACTACAGCACGGAAGATTTTGAGACGGATGAATCAACTCAAGCTTCGCCGTCACCTACGCCTTAGAGCAAAAGGATGAGGGATGAGGGATGAAATGGGTTGAATGAATTGCATGTTGACCTGTTCACTACATTCTTATTCATCCCTCCGCCCTCATCCCTCATCCCTTTTACTCCCCGCCCGGCTTAAGCAGGCTGTACTGACCTGACGCATAAATCGCAAGCCGACAAATATAAAGCGAGGACGGATGAGCTTGATTGTTCATCCGTCCTCGCTCTCTGTTTTCTATTTCTACTAGAAACTGAACCGTGCCTGTATCTCCACGACACGGCCAGAGAGTCCACCGGTTGCACGGCCAAAGTTCGCATCCGTGACAACCGTGCTCGAAGTGTTGAAGCCGAACGGTTGAAGGTTCAGCAGGTTGAAGACATTGAAGAAGTTCGCTTTGACTTCAAAGGAAGCTCCTTCGTTGAGCAAACTCGATAGCCCGAACCGCTTGGCGATTGATAGATCAATGTCGCGGTAGTGTGGCCCACGGAACGAGTTGCGGCCAACGCCGGGCAGTTGGAACGCCGTCGGCTGAGCCGTAGAAAAGAATCTTGTTCCGCCGCCGGAGAAATTGCTGCCGCTGATGAAGGCCGCGTTAGATGAATCATTGCCCGCTCCGCCGAAGTAGGCCACAGGCCGGGAAGGACAAAGTGTCGGTCCCAGTGTGCTTATGCAATTACCCACGAGCGGCGTCCAGGGGAAACCAGTGTGCCATGTGATAATGGTGTCCAGATGCCAGCCTCCGAGAATGCTTCCCACAAGGTCTCTGCGATGATTGAAGAAAGGCAAATCCCAGAGAGCAGACATGACGAAGGAGTGGCGCACGTCGTAATCCGAAGGGCCACGCTCCTGGCGCACGTCAAACGGATAGGTCGGGTTTGTCTGCGCAGTCGGCGCTTCGTTTGAAACGATGTCAATGCTCTTGCTCCAACGATAATTGGCGTTGAACTGGAACCCTTGAGCGAACCGGCGCGACAGCGATACGAGCATGGCGTTGAAGTTCGCGTTCGTGTCCGGCGTCGGGAAGAAAACGTTCGACGCCCAGAAATTTCCGGGATTCGGGAAGATGAATCTTTCGTTTACAAGCCGCATCAGTTTCCGGCTGTTGCTTCCCTGATAACCGAGCGTGGCCGTTAGCTTGGCGGGCAGAGCATATTGCCCTTCGAGCGAGTAGGTGTAGACGTAAGGCGTCGGAACATGATTCGGCGCGCCCCAGATTTCCAGACCAACTCCGTTAGGCACTGTCGGAACTCCCGTCGTCGGATTGAAGCTCAGTACCAGCGCGGGATTCGCAGGGTAGCTAAACGGCGTGTTGTTTGCTCCGACCGCGTAGAGAATCTGGCCGCCATTGAAAGGCGTGCTGAAGTCACTTGCAGATGTGCCGCAGCAGATTGACACTCGCTCGAAGAACGGAGGATTGCCGACCGAATTGGCGAACACGACCGTTGGAATCCTGTTATATGCGATGCCGAAGCCGCCGCGTATCACAAGATTATTCTCTGTGTCTGCTCCCGCGAAATGTTTCGGACTCCATGCGAAGCCAATGCGCGGCGCGAAGTTGTTTCGGTCAGGCGGATACAAACGATTGCTGACAACTACGCTTGCTCCCGTCAACGCTTGCGCGCCCGAACCGAGCACAAGATTACTGATATTGCCTCGCGACTCCGACAGTGGTGTAAAGTATTCCCATCGCAATCCGAGGTTGACCGTCAAATTGGGTCTGACCTTCCAATCGTCCTGTGCGAAGGCGGCATAGATTTTTGAACGGAAATAACGCTGAGAAATGGGAGGCCCGCCTGTCTGCGGGTTCGCGTCAATCTGGTAAAAGAGCGGCGTGCTGTTGGCGAAGTTGAAGAGTCCCGCGAAAGTGTAGAGCGGACGAGAGCCTCCGAGCAGATTGTTGTTGTTCTGCTCCCAGTTTATGTCCACGCCGAGACTCAGCCCGTGATTTCCATGAGACATCCTCAACGTGTCACGAAACTCATAAGTGTTCTGCGCGAAGATGCCCGGCGTGGTTTCAGCCCACGGTGGGCCAAACCTGATGCGGTCGCCGGGATAAGTCTCAATCTCTATACGCGGCAGTCCCCAGTTCGTCTGACTTGAGGATTGAAGCTCGTTGAAGGCGAAGCGCGTGGCATTGATGCGTGCCTCGTTGATTGTGGTCGGGGAGATGGTGCGCACGTAGGTCAACATCGCAAAGAAGTTGCGCGGCGCTGTGGTCACATCTCCCATCGGACGACTTCTTCCCCCGACATCGCTCGAAAAACCGTTGAAGCGCGAGATGTAACTGCTGAAGGTAACCGTATCGAGAGAGGTCAGGTTGAGGTCGATGCGCGGGTTGAATTGATTGCCGCTGCTGGTTTGCGGCGCGGCTATCTGAGCGAACTGTATGTCTGGAATGCCGTCGAAGCCGCCGCCCTGCAACTGTCCGAAGCTGAGATACTGGCCGGTTGCTCCTGCTGGCGAGCCTAAATCCAGCCCGCCTGGTACCTGTTGGCAGTTGGTGTTATTGAAGTTTAAGAATTCACAGGTGACGGGAATGACGCTGGTGATGCGCGGCTCGATGCCGGGCGCGCCCAATATACGGGCAGTCGGGCTGCCCGGTCTCAACTGCTGTATGAGTTGCCTGTATTGAGGCGTCTCGACTGTTGCGTTGAATACGCCGCTTGTGTTGCTGCGCAATCCCTCGTAGGAGAAGAAGAAGAATGCCTTATTCCTGGCCATCTTGAAGATTGGCCCAGGCCCCTCGCCAAACTGCGGTATTGGGATTGGCCCACCAATGCTTCCGCCAAACTGGTTATAGTGCTGGTTATTGCGCACGCCCGGAAGCGAACTCCCGTTTGGCCCAGGCCCGCCGTACTTATTGAATGCGTTAAGACCGGGACTGTTATTCTTGAGGAAGAGGCTGCCGTGATAATCGTTAGACCCGCTCTGCGAGACAGTCAGAACCTGCGCGCCGGAGTTGCGACCGTACTCCGCCGAATATGAGTTGGCGATGACCTGCACCTCTCTGACAGATTCCTGATTGGGCGTGACCACAGCCGCGCCGCCCCACGTCAAACTATTCACGCTCGTTCCATCAATCTGAAAACTATTGGCAGAGACGCGCTGTCCGTTGGCAGAGATTTGAGGCTGGTTCTCCGTTTGAAAGATTGACCTGTTCGACCCGCCCGGCCCTGACTGGTTGGGTAAACTTACGGCTGTGCCCGCGCCGCCGCGAGCGAAATCCCCGAAAACGCCGGGCGTCAATCTTGTCAGCTCATAAGGGTCTCGCCCGAACTGCGGAAGCCGCTGTATCTCCATAGTGGATACATTGCGGTCAACATTGGCGTTTTCCGTCTCAATCTGTTGCCCCACTTGATCCGTGACTGTGACGGTCTCTGAGATGCCGCCCGCTTCGAGTTGAATGTTGACGCCAAGCGTCTGCTCTGCGCCGACGATGACGTTTTCGAGCGACTGCTTCTTAAAGCCAGCCATCTCAGCGGTCAGCGTGTACTTGCCCGGCGGCAATTCCGTGAAGCGATAGACACCATCGCTGCTCGTAGTCGTCTGCTGCGTCTTGTTCGTTTCGGTATTGGTAAGAGTGACGGTTGCTCCTACGACGCCCGCGTTGTTCGGGTCGAACACTGTGCCTTGCACGGCTGCGCGAAACTGCGCGCTCGCGCTTGCCGCAAGCAGAAGAACCGTGAAGCTGCAAAGAATTGCTCGGACGAGATGGAATCTGGGATTCATGGATTTATTCTCCCCTCCTGTCAAAGATATACGGGCCGGAGTAATGGGCCATTTTCGCTGTTGAACGGATAAAGAAAAGCAATCTAATTCTAAGGATGGAATCGCTAATTACTCATCATACGGTCGGACTTTTAAAGTCGGCACTGATTTAATGCGCAGAGAGGGCATATGTCTGTGCGCTAACACACATAGCCCGGCAATCTCCATCTTTGTTCAAAATTGAAAATGACCCGCCACCTGAGACGGGCTATTCTTCGCCCGGCTTACTAGCGAGAATCAGAGGAGTCTGCCGCGAGTCGAAGAGCATCTCTCTTCCGCGCGGCTTACACTACTGCGTTATCTATCAAACTTGTCGGGGGGAAAAGATTAAAGCTTCTAACGCACACTTTCAGTCTTGCGTAGAAAAATAAGGGATGAGCGCAAAATAGCACCGAAGATAAGAAAATTCAATAGAATTTTCTCGTGGGCTTTGTTAAGCTTAGGGTCACAGGTAAGTTCCCCTTCAATCAGAAGTATGTCAGACAGGAGTGGCGCGCGCGGTCGTAGAGCGCCAGCTTCTATCTGTCCAACTTCGCGCGTTCGGCGGTTTCAGGCGACAAAAGAAAGGTACTGTCTATGCGATCTCTGAAAAAGTTTATTATCTTCTTGATGGGAACGGCGCTCATAGCAGCAGGATGTGTCAACGCGCCGGAGCAGAGCACTCAGGGGGGCAATCAGGCGAGAAGCAGCGGTGGCAAAGTTCGCATAGGCTTTTCGATGGACACGCTCAAAGAAGAGCGCTGGCAGCGTGACAGAGAGATGGTGGAGGCTCGCGCGCACGAACTGGGCGTCGAGGTTACCATCCTGGTCGCAAATGGAAGCGACAGCCTTCAACAGTCGCAGGCCGAGAATCTTCTGACGCAGGGCGTGAACGTTCTGATAGTTGCTCCGCACAACGGCGAGGCTGCGGCCTCAATCGTCGAAGCGGCGCATCGTCAGAACGTACCCGTCATCAGTTACGACCGCTTGATTCGCAACAGCGATGTTGACCTGTACGTCTCTCATCAGGTCGTCAAGATAGGCCAGATGCAGGCGCAGTACCTGCTGGATCACGTCAAGCAGCTTCCGAATGTGCCCCGTCCAGCCAACTTCGTGCTCGTGCAAGGCTCGCCCACAGATAACAATGCGAAGCTTCTTCACGACGGGCAGATGCAGGTGTTGCAGCCTGCCGTCAATAGCGGCGATATAAGAATCGTCGTTGACCAGCCCGCGCGCGAGTGGAAGGCCGAAGAGGCGCTGAACATCACGGAGAACGCGCTCACGCAGACGGGCAACAACGTGCAGGCCATAGTTGCTTCAAACGATGGGACGGCGGGCGGCGCAATCCGCGCGCTCGAAGGACAGAATCTGACGGGCAAGGTTCTGGTATCAGGCCAGGACGCGGAACTCGCCGCGTGCCAGCGCATCGTCGAAGGCAAGCAGACGATGACCGTTTACAAACCCATAAAGCCTCTGGCTACTGCTGCGGTGGATGCGGCGGTCAAGCTTGCGCACGGCGAGAGAGTTGACACGCATGACACAGTGGATAATGGCAGGAAAGCGATTCCATCAATCCTGATTGAACCCATCTCGGTTGATAGGGAGAACATGGCTAGCACTGTGATAAGCGATGGCTATCACAAGCTGGAAGAGGTCTATACCAACGTGCCGCGCAACCAGTGGCCGAAAGCCCCTGCGCCGCAGGGCAACACAAACAGCATGAACAGGCGCGAGGAAGAGTATACGGAACTCTTCGCGCTCATCTGCAACCTGACCCCTTCTTTCTAAAAAAGTTAAAGAGGAGAGATGGCCGACGACAATAACCCTGCGCTTCTTGAGATGCGCGACATCACGAAGACTTTTCCCGGCGTTCGTGCGCTCGACGGTGTGACTTTCGATCTTCACGCGGGAGAAGTTCACGCGCTCGTGGGCGAGAACGGCGCGGGCAAGTCAACGTTGATGAAGGTGCTCGGCGGCGTCTACCCTTATCCGAGTTACGGCGGAGAGATTCGCATTAACGCAGTGGTGCAGCGGTTCGGCAATATTCGACAGGCGGAAACGGCAGGCATCGCCGTAGTCTTTCAGGAACTCTCGCTCGTCAAAGACATGACGGTGGGCGAGAACATTTTCCTGGGGCGCGAGCCGCGACGCTTCGGCGTGATTCTCTGGGATGAGCTTTACCGCCGCGCTCAAGCCCTTCTCAACGAGCTTCATCTGAAGATTGACCCGCTCACGCCCGTTCGCAATCTAGGGATAGGCCAGCAGCAACTTGTCGAGATAGCAAAGGCTCTTTCGCAGAATGCGCGCATACTTGTGCTGGACGAGCCTACGGCGGCGCTAACGGATGCTGAAGTCGAAACGCTCTTCAAAATTCTGGACAGCCTGCGCTCGCGCGGCGTCGGCATGATCTACATCTCGCACAAGCTTGAAGAGGTCTTTCGCTTGAGCGACCGCATCACTGTGCTGCGCGACGGGCGCACGGTCGGAACTGACCGTAAGGAGAATCTGGACGAAGCCAGTGTGATAGCGCGCATGGTCGGGCGCGAAGTCGGAGACATCTTCCCGAAGCCTGTTCACGAGGCCGGGGACGCCGTGTTCGAGGTGCGAAATATCAGGGTAGAAGACCCGAATGTTCCCGGAAAATTTCTGGTCAAAGATGTGAGCTTCAGCGTCCGTCGCGGCGAAGTTCTGGGCGTGGCGGGTTTGATGGGAGCGGGACGCAGCGACCTGCTGATGGCGATTTTCGGCGCGCACGCTGGCCGTGTGCGCGGAGAGATTTTCATAGAAGGAAAGCGCGTGCGCATAAATAGTCCTTCAGAGGCAATCAGGCAGGGCTTGGGGTTCGTCACCGAGGATCGAAAACGTTTCGGACTGGTTCTGGATCAGACCATCTTGAACAACATGACGCTGGCGAGTTTGCGCAAGGTGTCGGGGCGGTTTGTGACGGATATGGACGCCGAAGCCGCCGCAGGCGAGCGCGCTTCACGCGAATTGCGCGTGAAGGCAAATAACGTTTACACGATTGTCGGCACGCTTTCGGGCGGCAACCAGCAGAAGGTGGTTCTGGCGAAATGGCTTTTGACGAAACCGCGCGTGCTCTTTCTGGACGAGCCTACGCGCGGCATTGATGTAGGAGCGAAGCAGGAGATTTACGCGCAGGTGAACCGCCTCGCAAGCGAAGGTCTGGCAATCGTGCTTGTCTCTTCAGAATTGCCGGAAGTGCTGGGCCTCTCTGACCGCGTACTCGTCTTGCACGAAGGGCGCGTGACCGGCGAATTCAAACGCAAAGAAGCCACGCCCGAAGCAGTAATGTCCTGCGCCACAGGGCACGCTAAAGAAGTAGTTGTTGGAAAGTAGATAGCATGAAGAGAGTTGAGCAGCTTTCCAGATTGAAGTTTATCTCTCTGCATAGAACGTTCTGAAAATCCACTTGCTACTTCTACTTGCTATTGTCTACTTCAGAAAGGTCTAACTGATGAGCCGGATGACCAATGAGCCTGTCGCAAACGAGCCTGCGGTTGACCGCCCTCCTGTGATTGCGGACGCTGCGCCGCAAGTGCGTATAGGAGGACTGAAGATTACGACCGATGCGCTACGCGCTTACACGCTTGTCTTCGCGCTCATAGCAATCTGGTTAATCTTCACTTACAGCACGGGCGGCGTATTTTTAGAATCACGCAACTTCTCAAATCTGATGCGCCAGACGGCTGTGACGGGCGTGCTGGCCGTAGGAATGTTGATGGTGATAGTGACCGGGCAGATTGATCTCTCTGTAGGCTCGGTCGTGGGTTTGAGCGGAGGCATCGCTGCGATTCTAATGTGGTCGTTCGGCTGGGGGCTGCTGCCGTCGGTCGCCGCCGCCATCGTCGTCAGTCTGGTAGTAGGCGCATTGCAGGGAGCGCTGACGGCCTATGCCAACATTCCTGCGTTCATTGTCACACTGGGCGGGTTGCTAGTCTGGCGCGGCGCTATAAAAGGGTTGACCAAAGGGAATACTATCCCCATCCCCTTACAAAGTTTTAAGAACATAGGCGAGCAGTACGTGGCTAAGCCTGTAGGAGCGGCCATCGCGGTCTTGGCGGTCGCGGCCATAGTATTCATCAACATCCAAAGGCAGCGCGCGCGTCGTCGTCACGGTTTATCGGCGGCGAGCAGTGCGGGACTCGTCCTGCGCATTCTACTTCCTTCATTGGTCATCACAGGCTTCATCTGGGCATTGAACAGTTACGCGGGCGTACCCATACCTGTCATTATTCTGATTACCGTCGCCGTGTTGGGGGCGTTCCTCACGGAGAACACCACTTTCGGTCGTTACCTCTACGCCATTGGCGGCAACCCGGATGCGGCTAGACTTTCCGGCATCAACCTGCGCCTTCACATTCTAGCGGTCTTCTGCATCATGGGAGCGCTCGCCGGTGTGGCTGGCATCATCTACACTGCGCGCGTGGGCGCAGGGACGCCCGATGCGGGGACGCTGCTTGAGTTGAATGCGATTGCGGCCTGCGTTATTGGCGGAGCGAGTTTGATGGGCGGGCGCGGCACGATCTTCGGAGCCTGTCTGGGCGCGCTTTTCATGGCGAGTCTGGACAACGGCATGTCGCTGGCAAAAATCTCCGACTTCGTGCAGGACATAATCAAAGGCTCGATTCTGGTTGCAGCGGTCGGCCTTGACATGCTGGGTCGTCGCAAGGGTTAAGGATTGTTCTTCTGAAAAATTCATTTCAAAGCTTTCTGAAATATCTTTATTCCGGCTCAATGCGAGGAAGAAGACGGACGAGGGATGCTGCGCTCATGCTTCTTCTGGCATCTCCGCTCCTCTGCACAATGCAGCCCGCTTCCACCGAGCGCGAAAACAGTCTTGCGCCGGGCGCGCCCGGAGATGACGCGCATTGGCCCGGCGCGGGCAAGCAGGCCGTAGGAACGGCGAACAGTCTTCAATCGAAAGTCTGGTTCACGCTTCAGGGCGGCGCGATGACGGAAGTCTATTACCCGACGGCTGACAGCCCTGATACACAAGTTCTGCAACTCGTCGTCGTGCGCGGCGGGCGCGTAGAGACTGAGACGGAAGACACTGTGCATCGCATAGAAATCCCTGACCCGCGCTCTTTGAGTTTTCGTCAGGTGAACACGGCGAAATCGGGCGCGTACACGATTACGAAAACCTATACGACAGACACAGAGCGCGCGACCCTGTTGATTGACGTTAAGTTTCAGAATAACGCGAATGCTGATGCCATAGGCAACGGCGATTATTCCCTGTACGTTTACTTCGATCCTTCGCTCAACAACAGCGGCATGCACGATTCTGCCTGGACTGAGAACGGCGCTCTTCTAGCTTCGGATGCGGACAAGTCATCAGCGCTTCTATCCAGCGTGGGCTTCGACGAGATGACGAACGGTTTTCTGGGAAGAAGCGACGGCCTTACTGAATTGCGTTCTCAAGGCGGGCGGTTGAAGAATCATTACCAGCGCGCGACCGATGGAAACGTCGTGCAGGTTGCCAGAGTGCGCGGTGGTGGTGATTTCACTCTAGCGCTAGGCTTCGGCAAGAACAGCGATGAAGCTTTGAGTAATGTGCGCGCCTCTCTATCGAAAGGCTTCGCGCGCTGCCGCAGCGAATACGAGAGCGGCTGGCATGATTATCTAACAACTTTGCGCGGCGCTCCGGCGAAATACCGTGCGCAATACAACATGGCCGCGATGGAGTTGAAAGCGCACGAAGATAAAACGTATCGCGGCGCTATGATCGCTTCGTTCTCGATTCCGTGGGGCGGTGGGCCGAATGCTAACGAAGCGACCGTTGGCGGTTATCACAACGTCTGGGCGCGAGACCTTTACGAAGTTGCGACCGCATTCATCGCTATGGGAGACAGGGAGGGGGCTAGCCGTGCTCTGGACTACCTTTTCAAAATCCAGCAGAAGCCGGACGGGAGCTTTCCGCAGAACTCCTGGCTTGACGGTCGCCCGTTCGGCGGCGGACTTCAGATGGACGAAGTGGCTTACCCACTCGTGCTCGCACATCAACTCGGCAGAGCGGACGGCGAAACGTGGACGCGACACGTAAAGACAGCCGCAGACTTCATAGTTCTGCGCGGCCCCGGTACAGATCAGGAGCGCTGGGAAGAAGAGTCGGGTTATTCGCCCTCTACGATTGGTGCGGAGATAGCAGGGTTGGTCTGCGCTGCCCAGATAGCGAAACGAAATCACGATGAAGCATCTGCCCAAAAATATCTGACGACTGCTGACAACTGGGAACGAAATCTGGAGCGATGGACGGCTACCGGGAGCGGAAAGTACGGTGACGGCCATTATTATCTTCGGTTATCCGGGAACGACAACCCGGATGACGGCGAGCCGGAAGAGATTAACAGCAACGGCGGCACATACGACGAGCGCGAGGTTGTTGACGCAGGCTTTCTTGAGCTTGTTCGTCTGGGAATTCGCCGCGCCGATGACCCGCTCGTAATTAAATCTCTTGCAGTCGTTGACAGCTTGATTAAAGTCGAGACGCCGCACGGCACGGCATGGTATCGCTACAATCACGACGCATATGGCGAGCGCGCGGACGGAGGCGATTATGATGCCAGGCATGGCGCAGGGCGATTGTGGGCGCTGTTGACGGGAGAGCGCGGCGAGTATGAGATAGCGCGCGGGCGCTTTCCATCTGCGGCGAAGCGGCTGGATGCGATGATGGGATTTGCGAACGAAGGAATGATGATACCTGAGCAGGTCTGGGATCGCCCCGATGCTCCTTCCCCAAATTTCAGATTCGGCGAAGGCACAGGCTCTGCGACGCCGCTCGCGTGGTCAATGGCGCAATTCGTTCGCCTCGTCATCAACCTTGAAGAGAGACACAACGTTGAGACTCCCGGCGTCGTCGCCGCGCGTTACCTGAAAAGACGAAGACAGGGTTAAAGTCTGGAGTCTGGAGTCTCAGAGTCAGAAGGCGAAAAGCTTTTGGCTCTTGACTCCAGACTTCAGACTCCAGACTCCAGACTTATTAAAGATGAGCAAAGCGGATAAAAGTAAAGCGAACGATTCATTGGTTGACCTTGTTTTCGCAGTCGATCTTGGCGGGACGCACCTGCGCGCCGCAGCCGTTGATGTTGGAGGGCAAATACATGAGCGCGTGAAGCATGAGACGCCGAAATCCGACAAGGCAGACGAGATCGTCAGGGCGATTGTTCAGGCTGCGCGCGAGTGCGGACTGAATGCAGAGCAGCGAGGCGGGCGAATCAGCGCTCTCTCCATAGCTGTGCCCGGAACTATTCAGGTCGAAACGGGAGTGGTGGTGAAAGCTCCGAACATCCCTTGCCTTGACGGGTTCAGGCTGGCCGCTGCGTTAACCGGCGAACTGCACCTGCCCACCACACTGGAAAATGACGCGAATGCGGCAGCCGTCGGCGAGATGTGGATGGGCGCGGCGCGCGGCGCGCGCACAATCATCTGCGCGACGCTGGGCACGGGCGTCGGCGGCGGCATCATCCTGGACGGCGAATTGTGGCGCGGCGTTGACGGTTCGGCGGCAGAGATAGGCCATATCGGCGTGGAGCCTTTCGGCGGCGTGCCGTGCCCCTGCGGCAGCCGAGGCTGTCTTGAAGTCTATGCATCTGCAACGGCCATCGTTCGCATGACACGCGAGGCCGCGCCGCGCTACCCGGACTCGCCGCTTCATTCGAGCGAAGAGTTGACCGCCGAGAAAATTTACAAAATCGGTGTTGAGGGTGACGAGCTTGCGCTGGAAGTCTTCCGCCGCATGGGACAGTACCTGGGTGTAGGTCTCGCCAGTCTGATAAACGTTCTGAACCCGGAGAAGATAGTCTTGGGCGGAGGAGTCGCCGCCGGGTGGGAACTGTTCGCAGAGCATGTGCGCGAACAGATCGCCGCCAGAGCTTTTCCTGTTCCCGCGCGTCGAGCGCAACTCGTACAGGCTGAAAAGGGCGACGACGCAGGGCTGCTCGGCGCTGCTCATATAGCTTTCTCGCAGAGACATAAGTAGAGAATTCTACAGAAGATGATAATGAAAAGATTGCTGTTCATATTTATCTGTATCCTCTGCTTCGTCGTCGTATCGAATGCGCAGGACGTTGTTGGCGGGCTTGAGCCAATAGGCGCGATTACGAGTTTCAACAGAACTGATGCGGCTGTGACTTTCAACTGTCAGGGCAACTCGCAAGTTCGCATCTATATTCTCGCGCCCGATCTTGTGCGTGTTCGTGCATCTTTCACAAAACCTCTTCCGGCGCGCGACCATTCGTGGGCGATTGCTGCGACCGCCTGGGACACACCGCGCTGGAACATTCAGGAACAGCCCGACAGTTTCATAATTACAACGGATGAGCTTGAAGTCGTTGTGCGCCGCTCGCCCCTGCTTATAGAGTTCCGCGACGCCAGAACGCACAGAACGATTAACGCCGACGAGCGACCTATGATGTACGACGCGCGCGGCGTGAAACGCGATTTGATGTTCGATCCTTCGGCGGGCACTACTGTCGCGGCGACGAAAAAACTGGGATACGAAGAGCACTTTTACGGTCTAGGTGAAAAGGCCGCGCACCTTGATCGCCGCCGCAGCTTCTACAGGAACTGGAACTCGGACACGCCCGCTTACAGCGAGGGCACAGACCCTATTTACCAGACCATTCCGTTCTATCTGGGCTTACAGCGCGGCGAGGCTTACGGAATCTTTTTCGACAATAGCTTCCGCAGCTACTTCGACTTTGGCCGCAGCTCGCAACTCTATGCGGCGTTCGCAGCCGAGGGCGGCGAGATGAACTACTATTTCTTCTGGGGGCCTTCGATAAAGAAGATTTTAGGAAGATACGCTGACCTCACAGGCCACATGCCTATGCCTCCGCTCTGGGCTTTGGGCAACCAGCAGAGCCGTTGGAGCTATTACCCGGACACGCTTGTAGAAGAGGTGGTGCGCCGTTACCACGAAGAAGATTTACCGCTCGACGTGCTTCATCTGGATATTGATTACATGCAGGACTACAGGGTGTTTACATGGAACCGCGAGAGATTTCCAGACCCCGATGGGCTAATCAATCGTCTGGGGCAGCAAGGCATAAAGGTCGTGACCATTGTTGATCCGGGCGTTAAGTATCAACAACAGAACTCCGGCACGCGCGCCGCAGCGAGTGGCGCGCATCCTGAGCTTGAAGATCAAAGCAGGAGTTATTACGTCTTCAACGAAGGGTTGAGGCAGAATTTTTTTCAGAAGCGAAAGAACGGCCAGCTATTCATCCCGAAGGTGTGGCCGGGCGAGAGCGTCTTCGTTGATTTCACACGCGAGGACGCGCGCCGCTGGTGGGGCGACCTCCATAGGGCTTACACGGAGCACGGCGTCGCTGGAATCTGGAATGACATGAACGAGCCATCGGATTTCGTTGACCAGACGGGCAAGAATCAGATGGACGTTGTGAGTTACGACGAGGGCGAGAATTCTACACACGCGAAGAACCGCAACACATTCGCGCTGCTGGAAGCCAGAGCGACTTACGAGGGATTGCAGAGATTGCAGCCAGACCGCCGACCTTACATCATCACGCGCGCGGGCTACGCAGGCATTCAAAGATATTCGACTATGTGGACGGGCGACACGGTGAGCAACTGGGAGACGCTGGCCTTGAGCGTGCCCGTGTTTCAATCGCTGGGTCTTTCGGGCGAAATCTTCGTAGGCTCTGACGTGGGCGGTTTCATCGGGAGAGGGAACGGCGAACTGCTCACGCGCGCATACGAGATAAGTTTTCTGGCTCCGTTCTGCCGCAATCATAAAGTCATTGACGGGTACGATCAGGAACCCTGGCGCTTCGGAAAGTATTACGAAGACATAATCAGAAAATACCTGAAGCTGCGTTACCGTCTGCTTCCGTTTCTCTACACGACCTTAGAAGAAGGCCATCGCACGGGCGCTCCAGTCTTTCGTCCGCTCGTCCTCAATTATCAGCGGGACGAAAACGTGGTGAACCTCGATGACGAGTTCATGATTGGAAGCGATCTGCTGGTTGCGCCCGTCGTCGCGGCGAATCAGACGAGCCGCATGGTCTATCTGCCGGAAGGCGGATGGTATGATTACTGGACGGGCAGGAAGTTTTCCGGCGGGACTATGATTCGCGCAGACGCGCCACTTGAAACCGTTCCTATGTACGTTCGCGCCGGTAGCATCATCCCGCTCTGGCCGCAGATGAACCATGTGGGCGAGCGAACGGTAGACCAGATAAGTTTCGAGATTTACCCGGACGAAGCCTCGCGCGCATCAACCACTCTTTACGAAGACGATGGGACGAGTCCCGCTTATGCACAAGGGATGTTTCGCCGTACCGTGCTGGATGTATCCAGGCAGGGCGGCGCATTCGAGATCAAGCTCAACGCGCCGCAGGGGAATTATCAACCGTCGCCCCGAAATTTTCTCTTCCGATTGAGGACGAATTTAACGCCGCGCCAGGTGATGGTTGACGGGCGGCCACTCCTGATGTCCGGCGACCAGCGCAGGCAAGGGTGGAGCAGGGAATCGGGCGCGGTGGTCGTCAAGGTTACGGATGACGGGCGCGCTCATCAGATTTTGGTGCGTTAAGGATTTGGGGTAAAATTCAAGCGGTCGTAATTCAAGGCATAAAATTTTGCGGTGTGCTGAGTTCAATAAAATTCAAGGCGCGAGTTGCTTTCCAAAAAGGCAGACTCGCGCTTTTCTCTTACTACAATCTTTGCGCTCTTCTTAGCGTCTTTGCGTGAGACCAATTAAGGTTTTTCACGCTTGAGGAGCAAAGACGCTAAGAAGAGTGCTGGAGAGTTCAGTTATATAAGAGTGTGAGGGGTGATAGTTGTTTGATGTCTGAGGTGAAACGCATTGGTGTCTTGACTGGTGGCGGTGATGCGCCGGGCTTGAATCCTGCGATCAAAGGGTTGGTTTATCGCGCGTCAGAGCATGGCGTGGAAGTGGTAGGAGTCTACGATGGCTGGCGTGGGTTGCTGGACCCTCTGGCCGAATCGCTTCATCTAGACCGCGAGCGCGTTCGGCGGTGGGATCGTGACGGCGGGACGAATCTTGGCTCGTCGCGCACGAACCCTTTCAAGTCCAGAAACGAGCAGGGCGAGCAGGTTGATCGCTCAATTGAAGTCATCAAGAACATAGAGGCGCTTCGCCTTGATGCAATCGTCGTATGCGGCGGCGAGGACACGCTGGGCGTTGCGGCCAGATTGTCCGAGAAGGGAATACCCGTAGTTGGGATTCCCAAAACGATTGATAAAGATTTGGCGGGGACGGATTATACGCTCGGCTTCGACACGGCGCTCAGGAACGTGACGGAGATAATAGAGCGCTCGCGCACGCCCGCAGGCTCGCACGGATGGGTGCAGGTTATTGAAGTGATGGGTCGCCACGCAGGCCACCTTGCGCTCTGGTCAGGCGTAGCTGGCGGCGCAGACCTCATCCTCATTCCCGAATATCCGTTTCGTTACGAGAAGATCTATCATCACCTGAGAGAGCGTCTGGGCGATACTCACGCGCCCAGACGCGAGCGGTCGCGCCCGCGCTACTCCGTGATTGTCGTCGCAGAGGGCGCGCACGCTGAGGGCGGAGAGATAGTCACTGTTGACGACCGTCATGACCCGTTCGGGCACGCGCGGCTCGGAGGCATAGGTGAAGTCCTAGCGCAGCGGATTATGTCTGAAACTACTTACGACGCGCGCTCTGTCACCCTGGGCCACCCGCAGCGCGGCGGCGCGCCCAGCCCTATTGACCGCATCATGGGCATGATGTTCGGCGCTCGCGCTGCTGAAGCAGTTGCGGCAGGCGAGTTTGCAAAAATGGTATCGGCGCGCGGCGTTGCGCCCGCATGCAAGCTCTCGCTTGTGGAAATAACCACAGTGCTGGGAAAAATCAATACGGTGAACGTCGCACAGCATTACGACACGGAGCGCTATCATTTGAAAGAGATAGGAATGTGATGAGCGAGCAGGTTGACTGGGAGAAAATCAGGCGCGACTTTCCTGTAACGGAACATGCGGCCTACCTGAACAGCGCCGCCGCCGGGCCAATACCGCATCAGGTGAACGAGGCCGCCAGCGCATTTTACAGAGAAATGCTTGAAGCTGGCGACGCTGGCTGGGACAGGTGGCTGGAAGAGCGCGAGATAATGCGCTCGCGCGTCGCAGAGTTCATCAACGCCGAAAGGGACGAGATAGCATTCACCACGAACACTTCTTCGGGGATGAACCTGATAGTTGACGCGCTGGAAAATCGTGGGTCTGTTGTTTCGTGCGATCTGGAGTTTCCGGTCTCGACCATCACGTGGATGCATCGAGGGTTAAATGTCTCTCTAGTAAAGACGGTTGACGGCGAGTTGAGCGCTGCGGACGTGGAGCGCTCTATGAACAGCGAAACGGGCGTGATCTGCTTGAGCCTGGTTCAATATTCAAATGGCTTGCGCATCAACCCGGAAGAGTTCGCACAGATTAAGAAATCAAGCGCGCTCGTCATCAACGCGAGCCAAGCCGCAGGCGCATTCGAGATTGATGTGAAGCGAATGCGCATTGATGCGTTGTGCGCTACGGGGCACAAGTGGATGCTGAGCGGCTACGGCTCAGGCTTCGTTTACCTGAGCCGCGAGATTCTGCAAAAGACGCGCCCGCGCTCGATAGGCTGGCTGAGCGTGGAAGACCCTTATGCAGACCGCAACGACGAGGTGCGTGTACGCATGGACGCATCCGCGCGCGCGGAGTTAGGCTGCCCGCACTTCGCCGGAATCTTCGCGCTCGGCGCTTCAGTTGATTACATGATGGAGATTGGAACGCGCCGTATAGAGGAGCGCGTGCTTGAACTCAACAGGCATTTGACCGCGCGTCTGACCGAAGCGGGCTGGCGCGTCCTCTCGCCGCTCAGAGATGAATCAATGCGCTCGGCGGAAACGCTCGTCGCGGTTGAACAGCCGGGCGAGACGGTCGAGCATCTGAAACGACGCGGCATCTATGTGACCAGAAAGCCGGAGGGGATAAGAATCGCCACGCATTTCTTCAATAACGAAGAGGAGATCGCGCGGCTCATTGACGCTCTCGAAGAGACTAGAGGTTAAAGCGGCTCTGCCAGATTTGCTATAGCACTTGATTCAACTTGTCGGCCCAGCAACGTAATTGAGCTGCTGCCTGTACGAAGCATCAACGGAGCATGAGCAGAGTGCTGTTGGGCTGCTCGCCTGCTTGGTTGGCATGCGACAAGGGCCTGTTTACCTAATGCAAGTCAGTAAACTCATCAAGCCCGTGGGCATACCAACTGAAGCCATCTCGATGGTTTATGAGAGCTATTCCCATCCTATACCCAATTGCACCAAGATCGTTCGGAACACGGCGGTTATTGAAATAGGCCGCAAGCAATCGCTGGATATGCGCCTGCCCATGTTTCAGGATGTCTGCGACCGCACGTAATTCTCCATCGCTTACGCCTGGCTCGAAGTGGGTCCTGTGAGATCGGCGATCATGTGAAAACGCCGTTTCCACATACGCACTCGCAAAGTTATGCATCCTGCCTTCGTCTTCGCCAAGGGCGTGTTGTGAATCCAGATAGCTGATTAGCCCGTAGGTGAAGGCCAGGCTGCCGACGACTCCAATCGTAGCCCAAGCCGTTAGAGCTTCCATGGATCCTTCCTCCGCGACAAGAGCCACCAATTGCGGGCCGTACTCCTCCGCGATCACACGCAGCAGTTGATTCCCAGGGCCAAGCTTCAAGGTCGTCGTCAGATGATGTCCCTCAATACAGCAAGGTATTCCGTGGTAACGAAACGGGAGTAAGTTTCTGTTCCTGAACAGAGTCGGAGTTATTGCCACTTCGACCAGTAGTATGTCCTCGTCAGGTTCGAGTTTTATCTCAACTCCCGCTTCTTCCCACTTTACTCCGAGCGAGACTCCCCCAAGCAGCGCACGGGCGATTCTTCTTCGGTTACCGCTCGCAACTGCACGAGCGAACTCCCCAGGGTGTACGCTGCCCTCCAGGGAGAATTCTCCCCCGAACAACTCATGGGAGGCCAAAGGCCCCGATATCTCCACGCCTTCGCCGCCTAGCTCAACGGCTACTCCCGAAGGTCTAGATATCTCTAGGCTTTCGCCGCTTAGACTAATGGCTGTTCCCGCTTGGGAGCCTTCGCGCTTGACAGTCAGTTGCCCGGATAAGATCAGTTTCCCGCGCACCCAGCCGTCTGCGTTGTAAGCTCCCTCATGGGGAAGTGAAAACTCGCCTTCAATACTAACCTCGCTGACATTGCTTAGATTAAGAGACTGGAGCGTTTCTACTAAACCTCGGCTGACGTGTCTGTCCGCCCGAGGTCGATGCCGTCGCGGCAGCGGAAGCCCACCATCGGCTATTACTTCCCAGATTGCATCGCTCATTTGACTGCCCTCCGTTTTGCAGACGAGCCGACACTGTTGAGAATCTGGATTTTTTAGCGCTTCCGGTTATTGCGACTTCTAGGGCTGAAGCAGTGCAGCCACAGTGGAAGCAGATAGCGTGAGCGAGGTTCTGCTAGTTACGGAAGCTACGAGGCGTGTACTTCACCCATTGGTAAGCGTCAACTCTAAGTCTGAGTGAATTTACTATACTGTGTATATCCGAATTCAAATCCATGTTAGCTTTAATCTACTCTCTATTTCGAGGATAAATCAAGATAATCAGGCTCGCTTTACCCTAATCCGTGAATGAGAATTAAGCACCTCTGGAAGAATGCTGTCGGCTATTACCAACTGTTCAAAAGCGCGGTCTAACAATGGAATCATCCTCCAGCCTCTTTACGCTTCGCTCTCTTCGGTCGCGGCAGGCGCTGGCGTGCCGAGAGGTCTGGGGCTTCTCGCGCGAAGTGCTCCTGGCAGAGTTTTATGAAGGTCTTGCCGATGGGCGAGTTGTAGCCTCCATGCAGGCGCGCAAGCCCTAGCTCCCAGTTTATCTGTGCGCCTTCAATCCACATGGCGACGAGACGCCCTTGCTCGACCTCTTCGCGCGCGGATTGCAGAGGCACTATGCCTACGCCCATGTCCTCTTCGACCATGCGCTTGATGGCGGCCAGCCGGCTCAGTTCCATCACTATGGTCGGCGCGACACCCGCTGCCGAGAAGAAGTTATCTATCAGGCGGCGCGTGTTGCCGCCGCGCTCGCCCAAAATCAATTTATCTCCGGCCAACTCGAAAGCGCTGACGACGCGCTGCTTTGAGAAACGGTGGCGCGGGCTTGCGATTGCTACCAATTCGTCGCGGTTGAGCAGGATGGTCTCAATTCCGCGCGCTTCGACGGGGAGCGAGACGAACGCCATGTCAAGATCGCCCGCTAGAAGCTGGTGTACCAGAGCGTCGCTCGTGCCCGTTAGCATTGTTATCTCCGCCTTCGGGTGGCGCGAGCGTAGCTCTTTCAGTATTGCTGGCAGAGGGTCTGCGCTGACCATGGCGGAGGCGCTGCCCAATCGAAGACGTCCGTGCTCTGCTCCTGCTATTGCGGCCAATTCGTGAACCGCCGCATCGTGTTCGCGCAAGATTCTGCGTGCGCGTTCCAGCAATTTCTCGCCCGCCTCGGTCAGTATCACGCGGCGAGGCGCGCGTACGAAAAGCTGCGTTCCGAGTTCCAACTCAAGCTGCCTTATCTGCATGCTGATTGCGGCCTGCGTGATGTGAACGCGCTCGGCTCCGGCTGTGAACGTTCCGGCTTCGGCAATGGCGGCGAAAGCGCGTAATTGTCTTATCTCCATAGGTCTATTAGCGAGAATTATCAGGTTGATAAAATCTTTTAGTTTCTATTATAGATACCTGCTCTTTATAATCAACATGGAAGCCGCTTTTTTATGGCTTCGCTGATTATATGAGAGAGAAGAAGAGAGAGATAGCAAGCGTAAGCGGTCGCCCCAAAATTCATTCGCGCGAGTTCGTGCTTGGCATTGACGGAGGCGGAACGAAAACTCGCGCCGTAGTGATAGATGAAAACGGGCGCATGATTGGCGAAGGGCTTTCCGGCCCGTCGAATCCTCTGCGCATAGGCGTTGCAGAGGCCGCGTCCGCAATCCGGCATGCATCTGATCGCGCATGTCACGCGGCATCCGTGCATCGCTCTCAACTGGTCGCTGCCGAAGTTGGACTCGCTGGCGTGCGTCGCGGCGATTTGCGCCAGCGCATGCGCGAAGCTCTCACCGGTCTAGGCATACATCATCTGGAAGTTGTAACTGATGCGGACATCGCGCTGTTTGGCGCAACCGCAGGCGAGCAAGGGTTAGTCGTCATCGCGGGTACAGGATCAATCTGCTGCGGCATGAACGGGCGCGGGAAGAAAGCGTGCGCGGGCGGCTGGGGGCCGATTGCCGGAGACGAAGGCAGCGGTTCGTGGATAGCGCGCAGGGCATTGCAGGCAGTTGCGCGCGCGTCGGACGGGCGAGGCAACGAGACGGAATTGTCCGAAGCTGCTTGCGACTATTTCAAAGCCTCCTCTGACGACGACCTTGCAATCGCCATCTACGCGCCGCACATGACGAATGACCGCATTGCGGGGTTTGCCAGGTTCGTTATTGAAGCCGCCGAGAAAGGAGACAGAGTAGCGCGCGCAATTGTTATTGAAGCGGGGCGCGAGCTTGGCCTGGCGGCCTGCGCAGTAATAGAGAAGCTTCAGATGGAACGCGAGCGTTTTCAGGTAGCTTATGTCGGCGGCGTTTTCACATCGGGCGATACAATCCTCGCGCACATGCGTAGGCAGATTAAAACTCTTGCGCCGCGAGCTTTCACTGCACCGCCGAAACTAGCGCCCGCAGAAGCAGCCGCACGCATGGCCGCCACGCATCTACCAAGATTAGCGCTTGCAGGATGAAAAGAGCAGTGATGAGTGCAGAGTGATGAGTGATGAATTAAAGCAAAAGCTTTTCTCTTATCATTCATCACTCATCACTCTGCACTCTGCACTTATGAACAGTCTTCCCGTCACAGAGCAGGAGAATCCGCGCACGAGCGAGATAGGCTCTTTGCCTGTCGTGGAGATTGTGCGGTTGATGAATGAGGAGGACGCGCGCGTGGCGGAGGCTGTTGGGCGCGTGCTGGATGATGTTGCGAGCGCTATTGAAAAAATTGTCGAGCGGCTGAAGCTAGGTGGGCGTCTCTTTTATGTTGGCACGGGCACTTCGGGAAGGCTGGGTGTGCTGGATGCTGCGGAGTGCCCGCCGACTTTCGGCGTGTCGCCGGAGTTGGTTCAGGGCATCATAGCGGGAGGCTACGAGGCGCTTTATCGCGCTGTCGAAGCTTCGGAGGATGACAGGGACGCTGGCGCGCGCGATCTTCAGGCGCGAGGTGTTAAAGCCGGGGACGCCGTTGTTGGCTTAACCGCTTCAGGGCGCACGCCGTATACCGTCGGAGCCGTCGAATATGCGCGCTCTATAGGATCATTCTCGGCAGCTATAACCTGCGTGATGGATTCAGCAGTAACGCGCGTTGCAGAAGTTAGCATAGTCCCTGTGGTTGGCCCGGAAGTCATAGCGGGTTCGACTCGTCTGAAAGCCGGAACGGCGCAGAAGATGGTGCTGAACATGATCTCGACCGCGACGATGGTTCGGCTGGGTTATGTCACGGGCAATCGCATGACGAATCTTGCGGCGCTTAATGAGAAACTGCGCGAGCGAGCGGTGCGAATCATACAATTGGAAGCTTCGCTTGACGAAGCGGCTGCACGCGAAGCGCTTGAAGAGGCGGGCGGAGACTTGCGCGTGGCGCTGGTGATGAGCAGGACCGGTTGCTCGCGCCCGCAGGCGGAGCGTGCTCTAGCAGAATCTAACGGCGTTGTCGGCCTTGCAGTGTCGAAGCTGAAAGCTTAGGGTCTGTGCATTGTTGGATGAATGGGAAGGAAGATTTACCACAGAGTACACGGAGGCTGCACGGAGAAGAACAGAGCATTTGAGATTTCAGATTTGAGATTTGAAATCATCTGTGTAATCTCTCCCTGTGACTTCTTCTGCATACGAGAAGTGCAAAGCTCTCTCTTTATCTTTAACTCAAGAATAGATTGAAAGCCGGATGCCCGGCGCGGGTTTTCAAGGTATACTCTTCAACCGCTCTATAATCTCAAACAGCCAGCATCACGGATGAGAGTCCTTGACCTTGTAATAATCTTTGGCTACCTGATTGGCGTCACACTGCTGGGCACATGGTTCGCCCGGAAACAGGAGACGACGCGCGACTATTTTCTGGGCGACCGCTCAGTCCCCTGGTGGGCTATCGCGGCATCAATCGTAGCCACAGAGACTTCCACTATCACTTTCATCTCCGTGCCCGGCATAGCTTTCGCTCGCGGCGGAAATTTTCAGTTCCTTCAACTTGTGTTGGGCTACATGCTGGGGCGCGTGGTTATCTCGCTCCTGTTCATCCCGCTCTATTTTCGGGGCGAGCTTCTGACGGTTTACCAGCTTCTTGATCGTCGCTTCGGCGGGAGAATAAAGATGCTGGCCGCGTCGCTCTTCGTAGTAATGCGCAACATAGCGGACGGAGTGCGCCTGCTGCTTACGGCAATTGTGCTCGCCAACGTTTACACGGCCTTTCAGCCGCAGGCCGATTTCGAGACCATCCTCGTGGCTTCGGTCATACTCATAGGCGTCGTGATGATAATCTTCACCTACTTCGGCGGGATGGAGGCTGTCATCTGGATAGAGGTTGTGCAGCTTGGAATCTACATCGTGGGGGCGCTGGCAGCGGCTATAGTCATCATTAATCTTACGAGCGGCGGCTTGAGCGCTTCGTTAAGTGCGGGCAGTGCGTTTCAGAAATTCAGCCTGTTCGATTTCGGCATTCGATGGACTGCTCACTCGTTCGGTCTTCCTTTCACCTCTTCAACCTACACGCTTACGCTTCCACTCGACCTGACTAAAACTTTTACGTTCTGGGCCGGTCTTGTAGGCGGCTGCTTCCTGACGATGAGCACGCACGGCACGGATCAATATCTTGTGCAGCGCTACCTTTGCACGGATCGCCCGCGCCGCGCAGCAGCCGCGCTTCTTTCCAGCGGCGTCGTAATCCTTGCGCAGTTCATAGGCTTTCTCTTCATAGGCGTGCTGCTCTTCGGCTTTTATCATCCGTACACAGACCCGTCTTACTCTGCGCTACCTGCGGCGCAGGCAGCATTCCCGTTCAGGGGAGGAGACCAGGTTTTTCCAGACTTCATCACGAAGCATCTGCCTTCGGGACTATCTGGGCTGGTAGTGGCCGCCATCTTCGCCGCCGCGATGTCGTCATCTCTGAATTCGATTGCCGCCACAGCCGTCAACGATCTTTACAAGCCTTTCAGACCGCGCCGCAGCGACCGGCATTACCTGAAAGTCTCGCACTGGTTGACGCTTTTGTGGGGGGTGGTGCAGATTGCCGTCGCGCTCTTTGTGCGCCACAGGAACAGGTCTGCGCTGGATCAGGCGCTCTCAATCGCATCGCTTATCAACGGGCCTGTGCTTGGAGTGTTTCTTGTCGGCACGTTCCTGCGGCGCGTGAGCGAGCCGCCCGCGTTGATAGGCATGCTGGCAAGCACGCTCGTCATGCTTTACGTTTACTTCGAGACCAACATAGCGTGGACGTGGTACGTGCTTATAGGCAGCCTTATCACGTTAATTGTGGCGTGGGCTGCAAGCCTCGGGTTCGCTCCCGCGCCAAAGAGCAAGCAGGATGAGCTTGCCCCACGCGAATCTCTGGACGAACTTTTGCCCGAAACGGAAACCTCGAAATGATTGTGGGAAACATCAATCGAAAACTCGCTCGGCTATTAAACCTCTCTGTTGTCGCTACGCTTCTTTGCGCGAGCCTCATAGCTTCGCTTCCTGCTGGCACGGCGCGCGCGTATGCACTGCCATCGCGCGGCGAAGAGACTCTTTCCATCCGCTCTTCATTTTCGCCTTATACGCGGAAGCCAACGCGCGAGGGATTGCGCTGGGCCGACGAGCAGCTTCGTCGAATGACGCTTGACGAGAAGATCGGGCAGTTGGTGTCAGTCGGCATCAACGCAACATACTTGAATCAGGAGAGCGCTGCTTATCGCGCGCTTCGTCATCAGGTTGAAGATAATCACATTGGCGGGATAATCCTGTTTCAGAGTCCCGTGTACGAAGCAGTCCATTTGATGAACCGCATGCAAGCGCTTGCGCGCTACCCGCTGCTCATCTCCGCAGACCTTGAGCGCGGCGCGGCTATGCGCTTCGATGACGTGGTTGACTTCGGCTGGGTGATGGCCGTCGCAGCAACGGGCAATACGGATTACGCGCGGCGCGAGGGGCAGGTGACTGCGCGCGAGGCCAGAGCGCTGGGCGTGCAACAGGTGCTGGCTCCCGTTGCCGATGTTAATAACAACGCGGCTAATCCCGTTATTAACGTTCGCTCGTTCGGAGAAGACCCGGAGCAGGTTGGAAAATTCGTCGCCGCCTTCGTTGAAGGGTTGCAGAGCGGCGGAGTGATAGCGACGGCGAAACATTTTCCAGGTCACGGCAACACCACGACCGATTCGCACAGAGGCTTGCCCGTCTTCGATGTTGGGCGCGAGCGTTTGCGAAATACGGAGTTCGTGCCGTTTCGCGCTGCGATTAATGCGGGCGTAGGCTCTGTCATGGTCGCGCACATAGCGCTTCCTCAGATTGATCCGACTCAGGTCAATCCGCTGCCCGCTAACCTTAAAATAAAGCCGGTGGATACGACCGAGGCTGAAGAGATAACCATGCAGAGCGCTACCGTCCCTGCTTCTATGTCGCCCGTCGTTGTAGATATACTGCGGCGCGATCTGGGGTTCGATGGGCTGATTGTCACAGACGCGCTCGGCATGAGCGGTCTGACAGTCTATTTCACGCAGGAGGAGGCAGCAGTGCGCGCTCTGCTCGCGGGTGCCGACATACTGCTCAAGCCGGCAGACGTGGACGCCTGCATTCGCGGCGTGCGCGACGCTGTAAAGTCAGGGCGTTTGACCGAGAAGAGAATCGAAGAGTCCGCGCGAAAGATTCTTGCGGCCAAGTATGACTTGGGATTAGTAAAGCAGCGACTCACCAATATTGATGAGATTGATAGCGTGGTCGGTAGCCCGGAGTCTGTTAAGCTCGCGCAGGAGATAGCCGAGCATGCTATAACGCTCGTGCGCAACGACGCGCACCTTCTTCCCCTGAATGGACTGAGACATGAAGCGCGCATCTTCAACCTTGCAATCACGAACGGCGACGACCGTTTGTGGGTGGCCGCGCCTTTCTCAAGCGCGCTGGCCGCAGCCGGAAATCGTGTTGAGACTATTGTGCTGGATGAACGCTCATCCGAGACGGAAGTGCAGAAGGCGATTGAGCGAGCAAGCTCGGCTGATTTAGTTATAGCCTCGCTCTACGCGCGTGTGCGCACGGGTCAGGCGCGCAGCATAGCCATTCCAGAACAGGGCGCGCGTGCGCTTCAAGCGTTGATTGACCGCAACGCTTCCCTGATAGGCATAAGCTTCGGCAATCCTTATCTGCTCGAAAATATCCCGAAGCTGCAAACCTACATGGTCGCATACGGCGACATGAGAAGCTTGCAGCAGGCTGCGGCTCGCGCCATCTCAGGCGAGATTGACATCACCGGGCGATTGCCTATTTCGCTCTCATCGCTCTACGCGCGCGGCACAGGGATTCAGTTAAAGGCGAAAGCAAGACCGCAAACCTCTTCGGCGCATTAGAGAGTCACACTGTTCAAAGGATTGTTTAGCTGGCAATGACAGGAAAGCTTCATCCTCTTCAATCCCTTCTTCGCGTCTTTATGGGTCTTCGAGTCCAGACCTTAGTGTTTCTGCTACTTGCTCTCGCGCTTCAAGCCATAGCGCTCCCGCTTCCAATTGCTCGACCGGAAACTGTTGGAATGAGTTCATCGCGCCTTGCGCGCATGGACGAGGTGATAGAGCAGGCGATTGCGCGGCACGAGACGCCGGGCGCAGTCGTTCTGGTAGCTCGTCAGGGTCGCATCGTCTGGCGCAAAGCTTACGGCTCGCGCTCGCTCGTCCCCGCCGAGGAGCGCATGACGACGGACACCATCTTCGATCTAGCCAGTTTGACAAAAGTAGTGGCGACCGCCGCGAGCGTCATGATCCTGATTGAGCGCGGGCAACTTCGATTGAACGATACGGCTGCGCAGTTCATACCGGAACTTAAAGGCGAGGGGCGAGAGCTTGTAACGATTGAACAGCTTCTCACTCATCGCACAGGCTTCGCGCCCGACTTCGATTTGAGCGAGCGTTGGAGCGGTTACGACGAAGCCATCAGAAGATTGGGGCGCGAGCGATTGCGCGCGAAACCGGGCACGCGCTTCGTTTACAGCGACCTCAACTACATAATTCTGGGCGAGATTGTGCATCGCGTGAGCGGGATGATGCTGGACGAATTTTCACGGAAAAACATCTACGAGCCGCTGGGCATGCGCGATACAGGATTCAGGCCGCGAGCCGAATTGAGACCGCGAATTGCGCCGACCGAACGATTGCGCGGCTCTATGAGCTATCTGGGAGGAAGCGGCGCGGAAAGTAGCAGCGCAGGCGAGCGCGTGCTTCGCGGCGAGGTTCACGACCCCACATCGTTTCGCATGGGCGGCGTTGCAGGGCACGCCGGACTCTTTTCGACGGCAGACGATCTGGCAATCTTCTGCCAGATGATTCTTCAGGGGGGCGAGTACGGCGGCGTGAGAATCCTGAGTCCGATGACTGTGGCTGCGATGACGCGGCCTCGCGCCGTTACGGATGACGGCTCGGCGCGCGGGCTTGGTTGGGACATAGCGACGAGCTTTTCGTCGAATCGCGGCGACATCTTCCCCTTAGGCTCGTTCGGTCACACAGGGTTCACGGGCACTTCCATCTGGATTGATCCCGCCACGCAATCGTTCGTCATCTTCCTGAGCAATCGTGTTCACCCGGACGGGCGCGGCGATGTCGTTCCGCTCAGGGGCAAGGTAGCGTCAATCGTAGCAAGCTCAATCACAAACACGACTGCTGACCGAGCGCGCGAAGAATCTGCGCGTTACGCTTCTGAACTGATGGCAACTCTGGCAAGAGCGCAGGCTACTAGCGCGCAACAGTCAGCCTCTATTGACCAGCCTCTTGATGTACAGGTTCTGACAGGGATTGATGTGCTTGAGCGCGACCGATTCGGAGTGCTGAAAGGTTTAAGAATCGGGCTGGTCACAAATCAAACGGGACGAGACCGCGCGGGGCGTTCTACGATTGATGTGCTTCACGATGCGGAGGGCGTGAAACTCGTCGCGCTCTTTTCCCCCGAGCACGGCATTCGCGGCGCTTCGGACGAGAGAGTTTCAGATTCCAGAGATGAGAGAACAGGGCTTCCAATCTATTCGCTGTACGGCGAAACGCGCCGCCCCACGCAGGAACAGATGCGCGACATGGATGCTTTCGTCTTCGACATTCAGGACGTAGGCACGCGCTTCTACACTTACATCTCAACGCTCGGCTACGTGATGGAGGAAGCGGCCAGAGCGCATAAGCCGGTCTTCGTGCTCGACCGCCCCAATCCAATCAACGGCGTGGACGTTGAAGGGCCGCTAGCGGATGCCAACCGTCTTTCATTCACAGCTTATCACGCGATGCCTGTTCGTCACGGGATGACCGTGGGCGAGTTGGCACAGCTTTTTAATCAGGAGAGAAGCATCAACTGCGATCTTCGCGTGGTGAAGATGGAAGGATGGCGGCGCGTGATGTGGTTCGATTCTACTGGCCTTACGTGGGTCAATCCTTCTCCGAACATGCGAAGCCTGACGGAAGCCGCGCTCTATCCCGGCGTAGGTCTTCTCGAAACAACGAATCTTTCGGTGGGGCGCGGCACGAATACGCCATTTGAGTTGGTCGGAGCGCCGTGGCTGGACGGCGCGAGACTTTCGAGCTATCTCAATGAGCGAAGAATCGAGGGCGTGCGCTTCGTGCCCGTGCGATTTACGCCCGTATCATCCGTCTTCAAGACAGATGAGTGCGGCGGCGTCAACATCATCATCACGAACCGCTCGCGTTTTCGCTCCGTGCAGACCGGACTGGAAATCGCTGCGGCTCTACGCCGTCTTTACCCGACCGAGTGGAAGATAGACGACTACTCGCGTCTGATTGTTAATGCAGAGACGCTTGAGCGATTGAAACAGGGCGAATCGCCGGAAGAGATTGCCGCATCATGGCGCGAACAACTGGAACGCTTCAACGCCACGCGCGCAAAATATCTGCTCTACAAATAACTGCGACCTCTTTTATCAAACTGACGTTACAAGCGTATGCAGATGGATATTAACAAAACTTATCTCAACGATAAAATCTTTTCGCTTCCAATACTGAGGCGAGAAGTTATACAATCTGTTCCAGTCACCTTGATGCGCGGTCAAATAGTTCTTACCTGTTCGCGGTCAACTTTATAAAGTTCGAATAGGGCTTCACCAGCCTGTTTTCACATAAGAGGAATCACGCGATGAATCACTACATGAAGATGGGATCACGCTTCTTGTTTCTTGCTCTGGCTCTCTTCCTGTGCTTGAGCGGTACTGCATTGGGCCAAGAGACTACGGGCACGATTACCGGCCACGTCACGGATCAAAACGGCGCAGCCGTGGCAGGCGCAAACGTCACCATCACCGATCAAGAGCGCGGAGTCGAGCGCGCCTACCAGACAAACGACGAGGGCATCTACACTGCCGCACAGTTGCCCGTCGGCACTTATACCATCGCAGCGGAAGGCAGAGGGTTTAAGAAGTACGTGAATGAAAATTTCAAGCTCAATGTTAACGACCGCCGCCCGCTGGATATTGTGCTGGTGGCGGGGCAGGTGACGGAGACCGTCACGATTACAGCCGATACTACGCCGCTGATTCAGGAAAGCCCGACTCAGCAGGGTCTTGTCAGCGGCTCTCAGGTCAGACAACTGCCTCTGAACAATCGTAATTTCGTTCAGCTCGCAACGCTTGCTCCCGGTGTGAGTTCTTCGCTCCCAAGCCAGATAGGCTTCGGCGGCCTCGCAGTAGTCCAACTCTCCATCAACGGGGGGCGCACTTCGGCCATCAACTGGCTGGTTGACGGCGCGCGTAATGTTGACACCGGATCGAATTTGACGTTGCTGACGGTTCCGAGCGTGGATGCCATACAGGAGTTCACGGTCTTAACGTCAAACTATGCGCCCGAATTCGGTCGCAACGGCGGCGGTGTAATCAACGTGGTCACGCGCTCCGGCTCAAACGATTTTCACGGCACGCTCTACGAGTTTGTGCGCAACGACGCATTGAACGCGCGCGACCCCTTTCAGGTCACGCCGATTGTCGGATTGAACAAATCGAACGGACAGCCGCGCTTCGTTCCGCCTCTTAATTATCACGACTACGGCTTTACTATCGGCGGGCCAATATTTTTTCCGCGCTTCGGCGAGGGCGGCCCTGCCTTCTACAGCGGGCGCAACCGCAGCTTCTTCTTCTATTCTCAGGAGTGGCGCAGGATTCGCGGCACGAATACTGCCGTCGGCACGGTTCCAACCGCAGAGCAGCGCGCAGGTCTCTTCACGACTTCAATCAGAGACCCGCTGACAGGGTTGCCGTTTCCAACAAACGCGCAGGGGCGCTTCGTCATTCCTTCCTCTCGTTTTGACCCGAACGCTGTAGCTCTGCTCAACTACTTCTCGCTGCCGAACGAGGCGGGCAATCGTTTTCGCCGTGCCGTTCCAGTGGCAGCAGATTTTCGTCAGGAGATAATTCGCATAGACCATAACTTTAACGAGCACTGGTCAATCAACGGGCGTTACATTCGTGATGATTTCCGCAGGGGCGACCCCGGCGGCAATCCATTCCTTGACCCGTTCACAATAGGTCAGGCTCAGGGCAGTCTCTACCCTGATGTCGCAAGACAGCAGACCAGCACGCCGGGCGATAACTTCGTCTTAAACTTGAGGACGATTGTTTCGCCAACCATTATCAACGAAGCCGCTTTCGATTTCGCGCGCAACCTTATTACTACGACTTTTCAGGGCACGGGCACGCGCGTCAATACGCCCGGCTTCACTTCGCCGGAACTATTTCCGAGCACTCTTCAAGGCGCAATCCCGACCATAGCTTTCGCCGGAGCGACCGCCAATCTCACCATCACCAGCCCGCAGAGCATAGAGAATCCCAGCTACACCTGGCGCGATAATCTGACGTGGGTGCGTGGGGCGCACACTCTTAAGTTCGGGCTGCTCTATTCGCGTGAGGCCAAGAATGAGAATGCCGGGAACAATCTGAACGGCACTTTCACTTTCAGCGGCGGCAACCCGCGCGGCACAGGTAATGAAATCGCAGACGTGTTGCTGGGCCTCCCGCTCACCTACAGCGAAGACCAGAGTGAAGTTCGCGTGCAGTTGCGCTACACAACATTTGAAGTCTACGCGCAGGATTCGTGGAGAGTCAGCCCGCGCCTGACGATTGATTACGGCGCGCGGTATTCCATCTACCAGAACCCGATTGACCAGAATAATCTGCTGATGTCGTTCCGGCCTGATCTCTATGATCCGACGAGAGCCGTGAGGATTGATCCCGTCAGCGGCAACATCATCGCCGGCAGCGGTGACCGCTTCAACGGCATCATCTTCGCCGGACAAAATTCGCCATTCGGCAGGCGCGTGCAGAATAATCGATACAACACGCTTGGCCCGCGCGTAGGCTTTGCCTATAACGTATCCGGCAACGGCAGCACTGTGGTTCGCGGCGGCTTCGGCCTCTACTATGACCGCACACTCGTAGGCATAGTCGAGCAGAACGCTTTCGTCAACCCGCTCGTAAGCTCGCGCGTCACGATTGACAATCCGCTTCTGTCGAATCCGGGTGCGGGCACGACGCGCACGACCCTTCCGGTCATCGCGCTTCAGAGCACGGGCAATCCGTTCGATGCGCCGCGAACCATGCAGTACAGTCTGGGCATACAGCGCACGCTGTTTTCGGATTCCGTCATAGAGGTCGCGTATGTCGGAACGCATGCAGATCATCTGCTGCGGCTGGTTGACATCAATCAGGCTGTGCCGGGAGCGCGTGATGCTGCGACTGCCGCCTTGCGCGCCAATGGAACTCTGACCGCAACTCAAACGGCTTCGGTCAACTACGTGCGACCGTTTCTTGGTTATGCAGGAATCTCAGACCGTCGCACGAATGCCCACTCAAGTTACAATTCGTTGCAGGTCTCTTTCAACAAGCGCTTCTCGCGCGGCCTGCAACTGGGGGCTGTCTATACATGGAGCAAAAATCTGACGGACGCTTCGACAGACCGCAGCGACCGCCCGCAAGACCCGCTTCATCCGGAACTTGAGCGCGCCCGTTCACAGTTTGATAGAGCGCACATCTTCACGACCAATTTCCTTTATGAGTTTCCGTTCTTCAATCGTCGTTCGGATTTTCTGGGAACTATCCTGGGCGGCTGGCAACTCTCCGGCATATACTCTGCGCAGACCGGAACGCCTCTGACCATTACTCAGTCAGGCGATGCGTTCACCACGAGCATAGGCGCGGCTGCTGGCACGGTCAGGCCCAATCTCATAGGCGACCCGCATGGAACGGGCAGCGTCCTTCAGTGGTTTAATACAGCGGCGTTTGGACTGGCTACGACCAATTACGGCTCTGCCGGGCGCGGTCTCATTCGCGGCCCCGGTATCAATAACTGGGACCTCTCCTTGATGAAGTCTTTCCGGTTCAACGAGAGTACGAACCTGCAATTGCGTTCCGAGTTCTTCAACGCTTTCAACCATCCGCAGTTCAACAATCCGGGAACAGGCGTGACGTTCCTGACTAACGGTACTATCAGCAATCCGACAGCGTTCGGCGTCATAACTGCCGCGCGCAACCCACGCATCATTCAGTTCGGCCTCAAGCTCAATTTCTGAGCGCCGACGAGACTTACAACGCGAGATGCCCGCAGCTCTTCTTATTGAAGAGCTACGGGCATCTGCATCTTCCGTTCCGAGCAGTTCCTTGCAGGCAGAGCAGTTTGAAATTGAGAGCCAACATTTATTGGCTTTCTCAAATTGATACTGACCCGATACTTCCCGGTGGGACTTTTCAATCAGCATTCTCAATGCACTAAGACAGCCTGACCCTCTCCTTCACGTCCTTGGGCCAATCAAAAGTAGTAAAGACTTGACCCATTTTTATATAGCATTTTATTGATGGTTCGCGTAGAATCCGCTGCACCGGTGGGATGATGTTTTTGCCAGCAAGGTATTAACGCTACTTATCTCAACGATAAAATCTTTTCGCTTCCCATATTGATGTGATAAGGCATAGAATTCGGTCGCAGACGCCTTGATACGCGGTCGAATTGTTCTTACCTTTTCGCAGTCAACTTTATAAAGATAGCATTTCAGTAAGTAGACCTTTGATCCCGAAAAGGTCTCGCGTGAGTTTTCACTGGCGAGGGCGGTCGGCGTTGTAGTGTTTGCCTATCACTTGCGCTTGGCGCTTCGACCGCTCATCGCGCATGCCCCTTACCTAATCTGAAAAGGAGTCGAAAATGAAGAGAATCCCCTTGCTTGTTCTTCTAGTATTGCTCGGCAGCGCAGGGCTTGCCCTTGCGCAGGGCACGACCTCGCGTGTGACCGGAACAGTGCGTGACACCTCTGGCGCTGTCGTCCCCGGAGCAACTGTCACGCTGACAAATGAAGCAACAAACCTTTCATTCAACATGCAAACTACAGACAGCGGCACGTATGGTTTCGACTCTGTGCAGGTTGGAACTTACACGGTCACTGTTGAGAGACAGGGATTTAAGAAGTTCGTCTCGCCCGGCAATCAGGTGAACATCAACCAGCCCGCTACCCTGAACGTGACGATGGAAGTCGGCGGCGTAGCCGAAGTGGTGCAGGTCGTAGCAGCAGCCGAGCAGGTGCAGACCAGCAGTTCCGGCAACTTCGGTAACACGGTGGAGCAGCGTTCGCTCGAAGCGTTGCCTATAGTCGGCACGCGCGGTCGCAACCCGCTCAACTTCGTTTCGCTCGAACCGGGCGTCATAGGCAACGGCGTCGCCGGGACGGGCGGCAACACGGGCGGCAACGTTCACGTTCACGGCGCTCGCGACCGTGCCTTTAACTTCACGCTCGACGGCATAGACATCAACGAGTCCAGTTCCGGCGGATCGAACTTTACCCCGTTGCGTCCGAACCCGGATTCCATACAGCAGTTCCAGGTCGTGACCAGCAACTTCACGGCTGAACTGGGGCGCTCGTCCGGCGCTCAGGTATCGCTCGTCACTCGCTCCGGCTCGGACGATTATCACGGCACACTCTTCGAGTTGTACCGCACGCCAGCTTTGAACGCCAACGAGTACGAGAACAACATTAATGCTCGCCCCAAGGGGCAGTTCGTCCAGCACATTTTCGGCGGATCATTAGGCGGCCCGCTCTACCTGCCGCGATTCGGTGAAAACAATGGAGGGCCATTTATCAGCGGTCGCAAGACCAAGACCTATTTCTTCACCAACCTGCAACTGCTGCGCGCGCAACAGGGAATCCTGACCACGCGCACCGTTTACACTCAGCAAGCGCGGCAAGGATTGTTCCGCTACCGTTTGGGCGCAGGCAACGCTCCGGCTGGAACGTCGAACCCTTCCATTGATGGAAGCGGCAACGTGCTGCCGGGCGTTAACATAGCCACATACAACGTCGTGGCGAACGACCCGCTCTGCCTGACGCAGCCGACCAATTGCGGCCTTGACCCTACGACGCAGAGGTTGATTAACGCTGCGCCGCTTCCGAACAACTTCTTCACAGGCGACGGACTGAACACTGCGGGCTTCAGCTTCGCCGCGCCCTCTCTGGAAAGGCAGTGGGACTTCGTACTCAAGATTGACCACACCTTCAACGAGCGCAACAGCATATACGTGCGCTGGGCGCAGGGCGAGCAGGACACGCTAGGCGATAACGGTAACGCCGGACTGAAATCTTTCCCGAACAGCGAGTTCAACTTCGTGGACACGTTCCGCAACCCTAAGAATCTGGCTATCAACTATCGCTGGACGCCGACCTCTCGCGTGACTAACGAATTCGTCTTCGGCATCAACAAGTTCGCCTTCAGCTTCAACAACCCTGATCCGAATGGGACTTCCAACCCGTTCATTCTCAACCTCCCGCGCGACCCATTCAACTTCACGCCGACAATCAACAACCGGCGTACCATCACGACCAATCAGTTCGTAGACAATCTCAGCTACCTGCGCGGCTCGCACACGTGGCGCGGCGGAATCAACCTGCGCTTCCAGACGCACGACGACATACGCAGTTCTGTAGGCGGCTTCAACACGAACCTGCTGGTTAACTTCTCGCGCACGACCAATCCACCGGGGACGGCTTTCAATGTGCCGGGGACTTCCGGCGCGAACGCCATTAACGCGACTGATAGAAACACGCTGCTTTCTGCTATCAACGATCTGTTGGGGCGCTACGGCGCGCTTCAGCAATCGTTCGTCGCGGCCAGCGATTCGGCTTACGCGCCTGCTGGCACGCTCTTCCTGTTTCAGGCTCGTTACAACGAGTACGACTTTTACATACAGGATAGCTGGAAGATGCGCCCGAATCTGACGATTGATTACGGTTTAAGGTGGGAGCCGAAGATGTCGCCGCGCGCTGGCCGCAACAGCACGCTGCTAGTCCCCAACGTCCCCGTGCGCTTCGGTGAAACGCCTACAGACCAGATAACTTTCGTACCCGGCAAGCTGTTCCCGGATCGCTGGAATCTGCTGTCGCCTACGGTCGGTTTTGCATGGGACCCGTTCTCAAGCGGAAGAACTTCCATACGAGCAAACTACCGTCTGGCTTACGACCGCATGAACAGTTTCGTAGCGTCGTCGGCCATCTTCCCGAACATCCCCGGCACGTCGCTCGGCATCAACAACACCACATTCGCTTCAACCTTAGGCGAGCAGGCGCGTGTGCGGTTCGGCATTCCGGCTCTCGTTCCGACAACGACGCCGCTTCAATTCCGCACGCCGACAGCTTTCTCCACCGCTTCTATAACGGTCTTCGACCCGAACACAACTTTCCCGAAGACTCATCAATGGGGCGTGAGCGTGCAGCGCGAGATTGGCAATGGCTTCGTTCTTGAAATCAATTACATTGGTAGAAAGGGCGTCAACCTGTTCGGCGCTTACGATGCGAATCAGGTGAATATACTCGCGCGCGATTCCAGATTTAACGAGACATTCCTTGACGCCTTCAACGCATTGCGCGCCAGCGCGACGGCAACCGATCCGCTAATCAACGCCCTGCTCACAGGAAGCTCGGCCAATAACGCAGGCTCTACACAGTTCCGCTCGCTATTCGCCTCGGAGTTGGCGCTGGGTTCTGTAGCCTCTGCCGCCTTCTCGCTGTCTCAGCGAACCACCGGCACGCAGCGCACCATCGTGGCGAACGGTTTTAGTCCGTCCTTCTTCCAGCCCTACTCGCAGTTCACGGGAGCGGTGAGCGTGCTCGATAGCCACGACCGCTCCCGGTACAACGCGCTTGAGATACAGGTGAGCCGAAGAGCATCGCGCGGGCTTCTGATGCAGGCTAGCTACACCTTGTCACGCTCGCTCGATACGCGCTCGTTCGACCCTGCGTTCACGGTTGTTTCGCGCTCCGCTTCGGCCACCAGCGCCTCGCCCTCTTCTATCAACACTCCGCTGGATATACGCGACCGCAACCTGAACTACGCGCTATCGGACTTTGACCGCAAGCATGCAATTCAAGGCTACGTAGTTTACGAGCTGCCGTTCGGTCGCGGCCAGCGCTTCCTGAGCGATTCGGGCGGGCTGGTCAACCAGATATTCGGCGGCTGGGAACTGGCCGACGCATTCGTCTGGCAGAGCGGTCGCCCGTTCCCGGTCTTTTCGGGCGCGTTCACTGTCAGCAACGTCGTGCAGTCAACTGCGAACTGCAACAACTGTTCGGCTGACATGGGCCACATCATTCTTGAGAACGGCACGACCTTCATCTTCTCTGCTGCACAGCGCGCTCTCTTCTCTGCGCCTGCGCCCGGACAGCAGGGGAACACCGGGCGCAACTTCTTCCGTGGGCCAAGATTCTTCAACATGGACTTGACCTTGCGCAAGAAGTTCCATCTGAGCGAGACACGAAATCTGGAGTTTCGCGCAGACATTAACAACCTGACGAACACGCCGTCGTTCGATTTCCCCATAAGCACGACCAGCTTTATCACGTCCAGCACTTTCGGGCGCGTGCGCGACAGCGTAATCAGCAACTCGCGTCACATTCAGCTAGGAGTAAAGTTCAACTTCTAAGTGGCCGGGGGATTTACAACGCAAGCGTGCCCGCTAATCTTGATAAAGAGTGGCGGGCACGCTTATCTTTGCGTAGGCGCACAGGTTCAATAGATTTATGGGAAGCAATAAAGAAAGGAGTGGGTTGTTACGCTTGCGCGGCGGGCGCGTTGTTCTGCCGGATGGCATGAATGATGGCGTGAGCCTGTTGCTTGAGCAAGGTCGCATCGCGCAGGTTGTTAGAGATGACGAGAATGCACAGGTAAGTTGCGATGAGGAATTTGATCTTAGCGGGCTGACGCTTTTTCCCGGCTTCATAGACCTGCACATACACGGGGCGGTCGGCGTTGACGTAATGGAAGCAAGCGCCGCGCGGCTTCATCAAGTGGCACGCTTTCTAGCCAGTAACGGCGTCACTTCATGGTTGCCAACGCTCGTGCCTTCGCCTGATGAGGATTACAAAAGCGCGGTCAAAGCCATTGAAGCGTTGATGAGCGAGCAGATGGAAAAAGATGCTGCTGCGCGCGTTCTTGGTCTTCATTACGAAGGCCCTTTCGTCAACATCGCGCAGTGCGGCGCGCTCAGACAAAGTTACTTTCGCGCTTACACGGAAAATTCCGCCCTTGATGCTCTTCCTGTAATTGATTCTCCAGACGCCATACATATGATGACGCTCGCGCCGGAGATTGAAGGCGGAGTTGATCTGGTACGCGAATTGACAGGGCGCGGGTGGGTTGTCTCGATAGGGCACACGCGCGCGTCCGTAGAAATTTTAGAACACGCACATGCATCAGGCGCTCGTCACATGACCCATTTTATGAACGCTATGGCTGCGCTTCATCACCGCGCGCCCGGCCCCATAGGCTGGGGACTTGTTCGTGACGACGTTACGTGCGACGTGATTGCGGACGGCAAGCACCTTGACCCGCTAACGCTCCGTTTGATTCTGAAGTGCAAGACAGCCGAGCGAGTTTCGCTCATAAGCGATTCCATCTCTGCCGCCGGATTGGGAGACGGCGAGTACAGCGTCTGGGGCGAGACAATCACTGTAGAAAACGGGCGGACTGAAAACATCAGGGGCAACCTTGCAGGCTCTGTCATCACTATGCTCGACGCTGCACGCATGATGGTTTCTCTTGGCGCGTCAGAAGTAGAAACTGCGAAGATGTGTTCCGGCAATCCCGCGCAACTCATAGGGCGCGAGAATGAGTGCGGGAGCATAGAGAAGGGGAAGCGCGCTGATTTAGTTGCAATGGATGAGAAAGGGAATGTCAGATTCACCTTTATCGGAGGGCGCATTGCTTACAGAGCCGTGTAGAGCGATCAGATCATTTCTAATTTGAAACTTCAGATTTTAGATTTAAAGCTTTTGTGTTTTCCTCCTCTACATAAAAACCTGCCCGCCTGTATGATTCATCCAAAATCTCTACGGGATGACAGATGCGCGTCTTTTCCCCTCTGAGCAGCAGGCCAGCGCCAATCTGCATGTGACAGCCCGGATTCCCGGTAGCAATCAGTTCAGCTTTCGTCTCTTCAACGTGTCGCAGCTTTTCATCTAAAACGCGCCCGCTCATCTCAGCTTCGAGCAGGTTGTAAACGCCTGCGCCGCCGCAACAGACTTCGCTGCCCGTGAGCGGAACGAATTGAAGTCCGGGAACCGAGAGGAGCATCTTTAATGAAGCGTCGCCAGCGTGCTGGCCGTAGAGCAGGTGGCAAGAGGTATCGTAGGTAGTGAGTTTTTCTTCCACGCTCGCGCCCGCGCGAATGCCCGTACTCTCTAACTGCTGGCCTATGTCGCGCACGCGGGAACTGAATTTACGCGCGCGTTCGGAGTATTCAGAATCGTTCGCAAAGATGTGATCGTAAGAGACTAGCATTGCGCCGCAACCCCCGGCATTGGTCACGATAGCAGCCTCTTCATCATCATCGAATGCCTCTATGTTGCGGCGCGCAAGATTGCGAGCGCCCTCCATATCGCCCGCATGAGCATGCAGCGCGCCGCAGCAAACCTGCTCTACGAGCGCTCGCGCATCGCACCCGTTCGCTTCGAGCACGCGCCGCGTTGCGCCGTTAACATGCGCGAACAGACCTTCAGTGACGCAGCCTGTGAACAATAACGCTTTCGACCGTCTCACTTCGGGAGCGCTCTGGCGAACAGGCTCGCCAGCTTCGCCTGATATTTCCCTCTTTGCAGATGTGGCGCTCGACGAGCTTTCAAGAAGTGCGAGCGCAAATTCCGCGCGCCGCGAAATAAGATGAGGGATACGCGATTTAAGTAGCAGTCGCGCTAACGCAGCATCTCGCAAGATGCGCGCGAGAGAGAATGCTATGCGCAGACGTTTGGGATGCAGCCAGATGTGACGCAGCACCAAACGAAGCATCCTACTCGTCCATCCGCTGCGCTCGCCCGCTCGCGCGAGTTCCGCTCGACCCGCTTCCAGCAGTTGGCCGTACTGAACTCCCGCAGGGCAGGCCGCCTCGCACGCGCGACATCCGAGGCAGCGATTCAAATGGCGCTCAAAAGTTTCAGACGTTCGATCAAGCCTTCCTTCTTCCACAGCGCGCATCAAGTAGATGCGCCCGCGCGGGCTGTCATTCTCATCACCCGTAGCAACGTAAGTCGGGCACGCCTCAAGGCACAGCCCGCAATGCACGCACGCGAGCAGTTTCTCCTCTTCCCCCGCAAGTAGCGAACTCAGTGATGAAGTAGGACTCATATAGAGATGCGAACCAGTAAAGATAAGGGACGAGGGAAGGGATGAGGGCGGAGGGATGAGGGATGAATAAGAAGGAGTAACAGCATCAACACGCAATAGGCTCAACCCTTTTCATCCCTCCGCCCTCATCCCTCATCCCTTCTTTCATCCCTTTCAGTATCCCACTGGCATACCATCGTTGCGCGGGTCGCTTGCTCCCAGACGCATGTGTGTGCCTTCTTCAATCATCACGCCCTCGGCGCTGGCTACGTTCTGCGGTTTCGCCGCAGGCTCAATCTTGTGGCCTCTATGTTCCAGCACGCTGATTGTATCGGCTGATAGTCCGAACGGTTCATACAATACAGTGTCTGGAAACCACTGGTGATGTATGCGCGGGGCGTCAATTGCCTGCTGTATGTTCATGCCGTGATCTATGACGTTGACTACTACTTGAAGAACAGCATTTATTATCCTCGCGCCTCCACGCGCGCCGACGGCGAACCAGACAGAGCCATCTCTGCGTAGAACAATCGTCGGCGTCATGGAAGAGAGCGGGCGCTTGCCGGGCTGAATCGCATTGCGCTCGCCCTGAATCACGCCCCACAGATTCGGCGTTCCGGGTTTCGACGTGAAATCATCCATCTCGTCATTTAGAAGAACCCCTGTGCCTTTCGCCGTGACGCCTGAGCCGAACAGGTCGTTCAAAGTATAGGTGTTCGCAACGACGTTGCCATCCTGATCGATGATTGAAAAATGCGTAGTCTCGCCCGTGCGAAATTCATCCGCGTGGCCGCCGCGAATCTCTGCGCTCGATGAAGCGCGCTCCGGGTTGATGGTGCTTCGCTGCCTGGCCGCATAACTCTTATTAATCATCGCTTCGACCGGCACGCTCACGAAATCCGGGTCGCCCATGTATTCGGCACGGTCTGCATAGGCGCGCCGCATCGCCTCAATCATCAAATGATATTTTTCGGACGAGTAAGGGTTCATCGCTGAGATGTTGTAGCCCTCAAGAATGTTCAGCATCTCCATCAGAACTGCGCCGCCCGAAGAAGGCGGAGGCATGGAGATGACTTCACAACCGCGATAGGTTTGATGAAGCGGCGTGCGCTCGCGCGGCGTGTAGCGTCTGAGGTCTTCCAGAGTGATTAGTCCGTTGTGCCTACGCATATCGTCGGCAATAAGGCGAGCGGTCATGCCCTGATAAAACTCGCGCGCACCGCCGCGCTCGATTCGGGAAAGCGTCTGCGCGAGTTCAGGCTGGCGTAAACGCTCGCCCTCGCCGTAAACATTCGAGCCGTTAAAAAAAGTCCTGCGGCTGTCTTCATAAAGCCCAAGCTTGTTCTGATTGTCTCGTAGAGAACGGGCGTTCATGTAACTAAGTACAAACCCTTCGGCGGCAAGTATTCGCGCAGGCTCTATAAGTTGCGCCCATGTCAGCCGTTTCGAGCCGTACTTTCTGAAAGCCATCTCAAGCCCCGCGACTGTGCCGGGCACTCCGGGGGCGCGATAGCCCACGGTTGACGAGCCTTCTCCTTTAATCAGATTGCCGTGCTCGTCCAGATACATGTTGCGCACGGCTTTAAGAGGCGCGACTTCGCGGTAATCAATCGCAGTCGTCTTGCCGTCACGAAAGCGAATCAGCATGAAACCGCCGCCGCCCAGGTTTCCGGCCTCCGGGTAGACGACAGCAAGCGCGAAAGCCACAGCGACCGCAGCATCAACGGCGTTCCCGCCTCGCCGCATCACGTCCGCGCCGATCTGCGAAGCCAGCCGACTTGTGGACGCGACAATCGCGTGCTCGGCGCGAACAGGCTCTCGCCACCCTGCGGGCGTTGCACGTGTCGTACCTGCGGCGCTTCTAAATAACGCAGCATGCGAGAAGAGAAGCGAGCACAGCAGAAAGAGCGCGAAAATGATTTTCCCGATTTTCATCATCATCTGAAGTTATTATAGTCAATACTCTGCCTACAGGTTGAAGGAGCGCAGCCTGTTTTGTCTCTTCACAATTGCGCGAAGAAGCGTCCGGGGCTGAGAATATTCTTCGGGTCAAGCCCGGCTTTGATGCGCCGCATCAAACCGGCCTTTGGCCCAAACTCGCCCCATGCGTCAACCGCCCGTTTAATCTCAGGCGGCGCTTCTTCAATCACCAGCGCGCCACCCATCTCTACAGCCTTAGCCCTCAATCGAATCAACGATGATGCGGCTGCTTCCATCTCCTGCGCTTCCGGGCTTACTACTCGCAGCCTTCCGTCTGCGATGCAGGCATGCCAGCGCGCTTTTCGTAGAAGCGCTTCCTGTTTCTGTGCCGCGTCAACGAAAGCGCGAAGGCTGGTCGGCTTTACTTTGACGCGCCAGACCAGATGCCGTCCCTCATTGATTGAAGCAGCCGCAAACTGTTTCCACAACTTTTCGTCAACAGTTTCCACGGCAGAAGTGATTCCTTCACTATGAGCAAGCTCAAGCACTTTAGTTGCTTGATAAGAGACGGCCTCCTCATTCCCGGCGAACCTGACCAGCAGAGCAGACCTGTTTGCCTCCGCTTCAATGCCCAGACTCTGCGCCAGATTTTCAGAGACGATCTCGAATGCAATGGGAAGAAGATGCGCGGCTAGAATGCTTCGCGAGCATCGCCAGAGCGCCGCCTGCTCGCCGGATAAAATAAGCGTCACTGTGCGCGAAGGGCGCGGGCGCAGCTTGAATGCGAGTTCCAGTATGAGACCGAGCGTTCCGTAGCTGCCTATGAAAAGTTTGCACAGATCATAGCCCGCCACGTTTTTCACGACGCGCCCGCCAGACTTGATGACTCTTCCATCTGCGAGCGCGACACGCATGCCTATCACATGATTTCGCGGCGCGCCGTAGGCTGTACTCAACGCGCCCGCCAGACCTGTTGCAATGATTCCTCCGACTGTCTCGCTTCCGTCGCCCGGCGGATCGAGCGCCAGCCACTGGCCTGCGCCATTCAGTTTTTCGGTCAAGTCCGAATGTCTCACGCCAGCCTCTGCAATCGCAATCAGGTCTGCCGGTTCATGCTCTATGATTCTGTTCATCCTGCGCGTGCTGAGGATAATGTCCGCGTGACACACAGGATTGCCCGCATGCAACCATTTCCCGGCGCCCGCAGGAACTACGCATAAACTTTCACTCGATGCGAGTTTGAGAGCTTCGCAAGCTTCATCAGCCGACGAAGGCGAAACAAGTAATGCTGGCTCGACCCCGCTATCACTAACATTCTCTTCGCCTACAATCCCGCACAGCGCCCGGCGCAGCCCGTTATGATTGATATTGTGCGGCGCAGTCTCAGTATTCGAGGATGAGTTAAGAGGCGCAGAGACGGGAAGATTAGGGGACGCGGGGAAAACCGCAACGGCTTCTTCTCTTTCGCTACCTATCTTCTTCTCCGCACGCCTGCGTCCGTTCGCTCCTGCCAGCCCGCGCGCTTCGCCGCAACCGCGCAGGGTTGGAATAATCTTTTCAGGATTGCAGAGACCTGTCGGGTCGAATGCCGCGCGCACACGCAGCATCGCGTCCATATCATCCACACTAAAGATGAGCGGCAGGTAATCGCTCTTATCAAGCCCTACGCCGTGCTCGCCCGTAATGCTCCCGCCAGCGCGAACGCAAGTCTCCATCAACTCGCGCCCGGCTTCTTTCACCTTCAAAACTTCGTCCGTGTGGCGCGAGTCGAAACAGATGAACGGATGAAGATTGCCGTCTCCGGCATGAAAGACGTTGGCAACGCGCAGTCCGTATTTCGCGCCGATTCGATAACTCGCCGCCAGAACTTCGGGCAGGCGCGAGCGCGGAACGACGGCATCCTGAATCATAGTGTCAGGCGAGATTCTACCCATCACGCCGAACGCCCCTTTGCGCGCAGCCCACAGCTTCTTTCGCTCCGTTTCATCTTTAGCGCGCCGGCAGCTTCGCGCTCCGTGTTTGAGCAAAATCGCCTCTGTATGTTCTGCTTCCTCACTCAGCCCCGCTTCCAATCCGTCAAGCTCTACCAGCAGCGCCGCCTCTGCATCCTGCGGGATGCCCGCCGAAAATGTGGTTGATTCAATGGCACGTATGACCGCGCCATCCATCATCTCAAGTGCGGCGGGAACAATTCCTGCGGCGATGATCTCAGAAACAGCGCGGCTCGCATCGTCAACGTCTGTAAAATCCGCAAGCAGAGTTCGCACGGATTGAGGAAGAGGAACGAGCTTTAATGTTGCTTCCGTAGCAATTCCGAATGTCCCTTCCGAGCCGATGAAAACGCCAAGAAGATCGTAACCGGGAAATCCTGTTCCCGTTTCTTCCATGTCAATGACTTCGCCTCCGCTCAAGACAACGCGGGCGGCCAGAACGTGATCCACAGTCACGCCATACTTCAGGCAATGTATGCCGCCGGAATTTTCAGCGAGGTTGCCGCCTATGGTGCATGTGGGTTGGCTCGATGGGTCTGGAACGTAATGAAGATTGAAGGGTGCGGCTGCGCGCGAGACGTGCGAGTTGACGATTCCTGTTTCGACTACGGCCAGGCGGTTATCAGTGTCCAGCTTGAGCAGGCGACGCATACGCGCAAGCTCAATGACTACGCCCTGTCCAAGCGCAAGCGCGCCGCCCGAAAGCCCCGTGCCAGCGCCGCGCGGGCTAAAAGGTATTCGCTCGCGCGCAAGAAGCCGCATGACTCCTGAAACCTCTGCGGTCGAGCGAGGGAAGACCACCGCGCGCGGCCTGTGCTTGTGCTGCGGCAAACCGTCGCACTCGTAAACCATCAGTTCGTCAGGCTCGCTCAGTACGTTGTCGCGCCCGACAATCGCATGAAGATTTTTTAGAACCGAATCCACTTATTCGCAGTCTATGAAAAATAGTTGGTCTGGCTGTCCCGAGAGACTCAATGATACACTACGCGCCCGGCCTTAGCGTAACCGAAGCGCGCACGCGATAATTTCAAGCGCGAGCAGTATTAAGTAAGAATTTGTCTTCAGCATTCAATGAGTTTCACCACACGAACGAATACAGATAAACTCGCCGCAGACCTTATCATCGTCAACGCGAAATTGCGCACGATGGACGCTGGCAATCCTCTGGCTCAAGCCGTAGCCGTTTACGGCAATCGCATCGTCGCTGTCGGCACCGATGAAGATGTGCGGGAGTTAAAAGGCGCGCAGACTCGCGTGATTGATGCGCGCGGGCGGCTCGTGCTGCCCGGCTTCAACGACGCTCACGTTCATTTCATGATGGGAGGCTATCAACTATCGAGCGTTGACCTGCGCGATGCCGCCAGCCCGCAGGAGTTCGCGGAGCGTGTTCGGTTGTTCGCAGGAAATATAGAGCGCGGGCGATGGATTACCGTAGGCAACTGGGATCACGAGCGCTGGCCGGGTGCGCCGCTTCCTGCCAGAGAGTTGATTGATGCTTTCACACGGGACACGCCGGTCTTCATCAGCCGACTGGACGGGCACATGGCGCTCGCAAACAGTCTGGCGCTAAAGATTGCCGGTGTGACGCGCGACACAGCAGACCCGCCCGGCGGATTTATTGTACGCGACCCGGCGACCGGTAATCCAACGGGCATTCTCAAAGATACGGCGATGGAGTTTGTTTTCAGAGAAATCCCGAAGCCCGGTTTTGATGAGAAGATTGAGGCTGCGCTCGCCGCTTCCCGTTACGCAGCGAGTCTGGGCGTGACGAGCGTGCAGGACATGTCTGCGAATGAAGATGTGGGCGTCTATCAAACTCTGCTTGAGCGCAGGCTTTTGAAGACGAGAATCTACGCCGTGTCGCCTCTTCCTGACTGGCAGCGTTTGGCTCATGCGGGCGTGCGCAAATCTTTTGGCAATGAAATGCTTCGCATAGGCGGCTTGAAAGGTTTCGCAGATGGAAGTCTGGGTTCGACTACGGCGCTCTTTTTCGAGCCTTACTGCGACGCGCCGGAAACGTGCGGCCTTCCGGGCGGCGAGATGTTTCCTGAAGGCGCAATGCTCAAGCGTGCGTGCGAGGCGGACAGCGCAGGGCTTCACGTGATGATTCATGCAATAGGCGACCGCGCCAACGATCTTGTGCTTTCCATCTACGAACAGGTTGAAAGAGAGCATGGCGCACGCGACCGCCGCTTTCGCATAGAGCACGCGCAGCATCTCAGGCCGCAGGACATCGTGCGCTTCGTGCGCGCCTCCGTCATAGCTTCCATGCAGCCTTATCATGCGATTGACGACGGGCGCTGGGCCGAAAAACGTATCGGAGTAAACCGCGTGCGGACGACTTACGCGCTTCGCTCGCTTCTGGATTCGGGCGCAAACTTAGCGTTTGGGACAGACTGGACAGTCGCGCCGCTCAATCCGCTGCTCACGATTTACGCAGCGGTCACGCGCCGCACGCTCGACGACGCGAATCCGCAAGGGTGGATTCCTGAAGAGAAGATAACGGTTGAAGAGGCAGTGCGCGCCTACACCGTAGGCTCGGCTTACGCAGAGTTCTCGGATGATTTGAAAGGCACAATCACGCCCGGCAAACTCGCAGACATGGTTATCCTCTCGCGCGACATATTCGAGATTGACCCAATAGAGATTGAGCACACGGAAGTCCTGGCAACAATCATGGACGGTAGAGTGGTTTATGAATCAGCTATAAGCTAGAACTCATCTCATAAATAGCTTATTGTTGCTGGGAGCCGCATAAACATTGGCTCAAAATGATGCTGCAACTATTTATGGGATGGCTTCTAATAAGGATAAATCCTATGACTCGCAAAAACTTCGCGCTCACAGTCGCGCTCCTTTTTCTATCGTTTCTCCTTCCATCATTCGCGCAAAGGAGAAGTAATTCTCAACCGCCCGCAATCGAAGTGGCAGCGCAAACGAGCGCATTGCAGGGGCTTGTAAACAGGGCGGCGCAGAGGGCGGTCGAGCGTTTCGCCAGTAAAAATTTTACGGAAAGTAATCTTTCAATCACGCTCATTGACCTGCGCGATGTAGGGCATCCTGTTCAGGCCAGTTTTCGCGGCGAGGAGCGCATTTATCCTGCGAGCGTCGTGAAGCTCTTTTATCTGGCTGCGGCGCACAGGTGGATGGAGGACGGAAGGATAAGAGAGACGGACGAACTGAAGCGCGGGCTGCATGACATGATTGTTGATTCGTCTAACGACGCTACGCAGTTCATACTTGATGTTCTGACCGATACGACGAGCGGGCCGGAACTCGCGCCCGACCAGATGAGGAAATGGGCTTACAAGAGAAATGCCGTGAATCGCTATTATGATTCGATGGGTTACAGGAACATCAACGTCAATCAGAAAACTTTTTGCGAAGATTCCTACGGGCGCGAGCACGCATTCCGAGGCGCGCACGGCGAGAACCGTAATAAGCTGACGACGAACGCTACGGCGCGTCTTCTGATGGAGATTGCAACGGGCAGGGCTGTCAGCCCGGCGCGCAGCGCGCAGATGATGGAATTGTTGAAGCGAGATTTTTCGGGGACGAGCAACGACCCGGACGATCAGGGACACGGATTCACAGGAATTGCGCTCGCGCCCGGCGCGCGGCTGTGGTCGAAAGCCGGTTGGACAAGCACAACGCGCCACGATGCAGCCTATATTGAATTACCGAACGGCGCGAAGTTTGTCTTAGTCATCTTCACAACCGATCACGCTAACGAGCGGGACATCATCCCGACAATCGCGCGCGTGATACTTGAAGAATTCAATCATTGATCCAACGAATCAACGACTTAATGAATTGCAGTCAGTACCGCCTGCGGTAGCTTGATATTATTCGCTCGTCCTTCCCTGATTCTGTCGCTCAATCATCCATTGCGGGTAGAGCGTATGCGGTTTTGTAGTAGCGGAAATGCGCTCGACCTCTTCGGCTGAAAGCTTTATCTCTGCTGCCTTCAGATTATCTTCCAGTTGCGACATCTTGTTTGCGCCGATGATGATTGATGTGACTCCGGATTGAGCCAGAAGCCAGGCCAATGCAACCTGCGCTATGCTCACGCCTTTCTCTTTTGCTATCTGGTCAAGCACGTCAACGGCGTCGAAGCCGCGCTCTTCGTCAATGGGCGGGAAATCGAAACTTGTTCGACGAGCGCCTTCAGGGCTGGGATTGTCGCGCCTGTATTTCCCGCTAAGAAAACCGCCGGAGAGCGGAGACCAGGGCAGCACGCCCAAGCCCTCTTCACGACAGAGCGGCAGCAATTCGTGCTCAAGATCACGACCGACGAGAGAGTAATAGGCTTGAAGCGAGACGAAACGTTCCCAGTCGTGAGCGTCCGACACGGCGAGCGATTTCGCAAGATGGCGCGCAGACCAGTTTGAGCAGCCTAAGTAACGAACTTTCCCCTGACGAACCAGATCATCCAGAGCGCGCAGAGTCTCTTCAATAGGAGAGCCTACGTCCCAGCCGTGAACCTGATAAAGGTCTATGTAATCAGTTCCCATGCGACGCAAACTGGCTTCGCACGATGCTATGATATGTTTGCGCGACAATCCGACGTTGTTTATGTCGCCCGTGCCGTTTTGCGCGCCCTCGGTCATAGCGCTGCGAACTTTCGTCGCAATCACAACCAGATCACGCGCAACCCCAGAGTTCTTGATTGATTGACCCAGAATCTCTTCCGATTCGCCGTAAGAATAAACGTCTGCGGTGTCGAAGAAATTCACTCCGGCTTCCAATGAGCGGCTCACCATCTGGTCTGCGCCCTTCTGGTCAACTTCGCCAATGTTGTAGAAGCGCGTGCCGAACGTCATCGTGCCAAGACAGATTTCGGAAACTTTCAGACCCGTGCGACCTAACCGCTTGAAATTCACAGTTGTCTCTCCTTGAAGTTTTGGATGAAAATAGCACGACTCTGAAAGAAACAGAAATTTAGGGGAGGTGTTACACGAGATGGCAGCCAACCCGCAGGGGACGACTGAGCAGGTAGAAGAGTTAAAGCAGCATGAGGATGTCAAACGTGCGCTAAAGCAGACGGCAGGAGTGCAGCAGCCGCAAGAGCCTGTCGAGGTGAAGACCAAAGAGAAAGTTTTCATAGGCACATACGTCCTGTTGCTCGTCTCGCTAGGCGGTCTCTACTATCTGCTGAGCCTGGGCGTGCTGACGTTCGGGTTCGCCAGCAGGTACGTGCCTTTTCTTCAGAGAGCTACTCGCGGGGCTATGCTCGTCGTGCTTGTGCTGGCTCTGGAACAACTGGTGGCCGTTTATCTCATAGGTCGCCTTGACGACGCAGTTCCCAGATACAATCTGAAACGAATCGTTCGTCTGTTCGTGGTGTTGCTCATCATCCTGATAGCCTTCTCGGTTATCTTCGTCACGTGGTACACGACGCTCTTCTCGCTCGGAGTTATCTCGTTCATCCTGGGCTTCGCGCTTCAGGCTCCGGGCACCAGTTTTCTGGGATGGATTTACATTCTGGTGCGCGCGCCTTACAGGGTCGGCGACCGCATCAAGATAGGCAGCGCTACGGGCGACGTGATTGACGTGAGCTACCTTGATACAACGCTGTGGGAATTCGGTGGCGACCTGCTTTCTTCGGATCATCCATCGGGTCGCGTGATAAAATTTCCGAACTCGAATGTGCTGAATACCTCGGTCTTCAACTATTCCTGGCCGCTCTTTCCATATGTCTGGAACGAGATAAAGTTTCAGGTCGCTTACAACAGCGATCTGGAGTTCATAGCAACGACGATGCAGGAAGTTGTTGAAGAAGAACTGGGCGAAGCGATGATGGAGCGGGTGAAAATTTTCAGAGACTTGCTGGCGCAGACGCCCGTAGACCAGTTGCAGGTTAGAGAGCGCCCGTCCGTTCTGTTCCGCGTGAGCGACAACACGTGGCTGGAAGCCATTGTGCGTTACGTCGTTCCGCCGCGCGAGGCCGGAAGGATAAAGACTGCGTTGATAAAGAAGCTGCTCGAAAAACTGAACGAAGAGCCGGAGAAGGTCTGCTTCCCGAAGGGGAACATGAGATAAGGGAAGAAAAAACGGATTGCGGGAACAACACGCGCTGGCTGGTGTCTAAAATTGCGAAAGAAGTTGGAAGTATGCATTAAAAGAATTAAGAGCGGAAGTGTGTGCGTGAAGAGGAGCGCGTGATGAAAGAAAAAGATGCTAACAACGCAAGGCCGTTCATAAACGTGACGCCGCTGATTGACGTGCTGCTCGTGCTGCTGATTATTTTTATGGTCGCTTCGCCGCTAAAGCCCGCGCGCTTTGAGACAAAGATTCCTTCAGAACCAGAGAACAGACTTCAGAACATTAACCCATCTCCTGATATGCTCGTCGTGACAATCAAACCCGACCTTCATCTGAAACTAAATGGTCTTGACGACATGGGGTCGGTCAGCGACACGTCGAAGCTGAGCGCGAAACTCGCGGAAGTTTTCCGCGAGCGCGTAGAAAATCGCGCTTATCGTTACGAGATGGAGACGAGGGACGATCTTTCGTATGAAGAGAGAATAGAGAGAACGGTCTTCATCAAAGCTCCTCGCACGCTGGCTTACGGCGACGTTGCTAAGGTGATTGACGGCATCAAGGTCGCGGGCGCTAAGCCTGTGGGATTGCAGGTTGATGGTCTGGATTAGCTTTCGATTAGAGAAGAGTTTTTATCACCCCCGCCCGCCGCTCAAATCAAAATGCCCCGCCTTCACTGCGAAGCCCGCTACACACTCGCGTAGCGGGCTTCGTCTTTATCTTCCTGCCCCGTGAAAGATTTTAGCTGTAGCCGCCAAAATTCTGTGGCGATGGCGGAGGAGGCGGTTGATAACCCGCTCCCTGTTTCCTCTTCTCGAAAATCGGAACCGAGAGGAGACCGCCCAGAGCGCCGAAGACCACCAGCCCTATGAACGACCCGACGCCGCTCAGCAAGATGTAACCGGCTGGGCCAAGTTCAGTGCTGCCTATGTTCGAGTGCATACTGCCGCGAAAGAGCAGGTAGGCGAGCGGCAACCCTATGACGGTGTTGATGACGCCGCCTATCACGCCTGCGATTCCGCCTAGCATTGCGCCTTGACCGATCTGCACCTGGCTGGATGCTTTCTTGATATACATCATGCCAGCGAGCACGCCTCCGCCGATTGCCCAGAACCAGCAGCACGCGCCGCTTCCGACTACGGGAATCGCGGAAAGAAATCCCATGACCAGACCGCCGACCACAACGGGTACGAATTTGCTGTCGCCGCCCGTCACGGCTGCTGCTTGCGCGCCGTAAAGAGGCTGCGGCGTGTAAGCGGGCTGCAACGGAGCGGGCGCAGGAGATTGATAGGTGGGCTGCTGCGCTCCGAAATTGAACGGAGCCTCCTGCGGTCTATCGCTCTGCTGAGGGGGAGGCGGAGGCGGCGAGGCCATCATTGTCGCCATAGGGTCGTATGCGGGCGGGCTGTCTTCAAGAAGACGTGTGCCGTCTTCCGTGCAGAAAATTTGCGGGTCTTCAAATGTGCGGTTACAGTTTGGGCAGCGTTTCATATATTCTCTTCTCGATTCTCCTTAGAAATTTTTAGAGACTTTATTGCTACGAGGTACAAGAAGGTCAACTTATCAACTCGCTTCTTGTTATCTCTTGAGGCTGTTATTGAATCTCAGCCATCAATTCTAATGCAGTTGCATGGGAAATAAAATAGAACTCGTAGATAAATCCGCCCGCTGGCGCGACTTATCTACACTCTTCGATACACTTTCGGCTCTTCATCCGGCAATACCCTCGCAAATCTTCTGCGCGATGATCTCTCCGGCAACTCTGTGCCCTTCCTGATTCCAGTGGCCGCTGCCCAGAAGCTTTCCGAACCCGTGCAGGTAAACTCTGTGCTCGTCTGCATAAGCCTGTAACTGCGGGGCAAGGTTGAGAACAGCGAACCCTTCATCATCGCCAAAAGCTTTTATGCGATTGTCCGGGTAGAAAATATCTGTTGCGCCGATTTTTTGGAGAAAAGCCTGTCGTCCCGCCGCATCCGGGGCGACCTGAATCCCGCTGCTTAAAGTGACGACCAGGAATTTTGCGTTGCGCGCTTTCACTTCACGATTCATCTCGGCAATCAAGCTTTCGGTCACGCGCCATGCGTTGTTCCACACCTCGCCCTGCGGCTCGCGGTAAATCATATTGTCAATTCCAATCTCTTCTGACGCCTGAATGGCGGCCTGTTCGTTGCGAGCCTGCATAATGAGGGATTGCGCGGCAGCCGGTTTCTTCGATGTCACATAGTATTTGAGCGCGAGTAGCGATTGGTCTATGAGTTGTATAAGGCGCGAGCTATTCAGAAACCAGTCGCCCAGCCTGCCCGGTATGGATGTTCGCATACGGAATTTCTTAGTGTCCCTGAACGAGTCGTCCATGAATAGCTGGCCGTCGCGCAGTACGAAATAGGGAATCTGGTCTGTCTTCTTCAGCGCGCGCGCGTTGTCCGTGATGTCGTTATAAGTGGTGAGGGCGAGCAGCACAATGTCCGGCGAGTATTCCCAGACTTTCCGGCGCAAAGTTATTAGCTCCTGCGCCGTGCCGTAGCCGGAAACGCCGAAGTTTATGACCTCTACCCTTTTGCCGCCTAAAGAAACGCATCCCTGAAGCCTCTGCTCCATCACATACCAGAAGGCATTCTCCATTGGAACCTGTAAAGCTTCCGCGTAGGAATCGCCTATGACGGCTATGCGAACGGTGTCCGCAGGTTTCGTCTTCGCGTGCTCGCGGTCTCGAAGACCGTCGCTGTTGATGCGGACGTATGATTGCCCCTCTTTGCGATACCAGCCCTCCATGTTCGGGCGAAGCGCAACGCCTCTTTCCGCGTCGGGCATGTAAAAGTTTGGGTACGAATATCCGATTACGCGCAGAAAGATTTCAGCGACGGCGATGGCGATAGAAATACTGAAGAGGAGAAGGAAAAGCTTTCTAGCTCTTCCGCTCCTCAATCGCACGTTCTCGCCGCTCGTCTGCTTGCTCATTTTTGGAAAGGAAACGAAGTCGGACAATCTAACTCAAAGGGCTGGCATGCCGCAAGCGGCAACTTGGACAGCAAGCCGCTCCGGTCATCAAAGGACGGAAGTCTCTTCAATCAGTCGCCCCTCTGTGAATCTTTCTGCGCCGAGCGATGTTACGTCCATTAGTCGCGCCTCGCCATCCATAATCATCTCGGAGACGATGCGGCCTGTGGCGGGCGAGTGCATTACACCGTGCCCGCTGAAACCGTTGGCGAGGAAAAGCCCGCGAACTCCGGGCGCTTCGCCGATGATTGCGTGATGGTCTGGCGTGACTTCATAAAGCCCCGCGCGTGAGCGAAGAGGCTCGACCTGTGCGCGCGCAAGACACGGAACGCGCGCCATTGCTCGCTCGAAAATTTTCGGGATGAAACTCTCGTCGAACCCCGTCTTGAATCCGGGAGTCTCTTCAGGGTCGGGCCATGCCATGAGCACGCCGGGCACCGGGCCAGCCTTGAAGTCCGGGCGGAAGTGGAAACCGTTTGCCATGTCGATGACCATAGGGATGTCCGCAGACAAATCCGGGAAGGGCTTGGTGCTGACAATCTGTCGGCGCAAAGGCGTGACGGGAATGCTGACTCCTGCCAGGCGCGCAGTTGCAGCCGCCCACGCGCCGCTAGCGTTCACAATAGTTCTAGTCGAAACCCGACCTCGCGTCGTTCGCAATCCGGCAACGCGCCCGCCCTCCACTTCTATTCCCGTTACTTCCGTATCGAGCCACAGCGATGCTCCGCGCGCCAGAGCGCGCTTCATGAATCCGCGCATGATGTCCGGCGGCGAGACAAAACCGTCCGTCTGGCAGAACGAGCCTCCGATAATATCGTCCACGCGAAGCTGAGGAATTTTATGCGAAATCTCTTCACGACTGACCATCTCCACTTTCACGCCGTGAGACAACTGAAGCTCTCCAGTCCTTCTCAAATAATCAAGCTGCCGCTCGTCGGTTGCCAGAAACAGGTAGCCCGCAGGTTTGTAGCCTGACGTGTGCCCCGTCACATCCTCGAAATGCGAGAGGAAATCAATCGAGTAAAGCGACATCTCTATGTTGATTGGTGTGGAGAACTGCGCGCGCACGCCGCCCGTCGCCTTACCGGTAGAGCCTAGTCCCTGTTCAATCTCACGCTCTATCACGACAACGTTCGAGCAACCCCGCTCCGTCAGGTGATAAGCGATACTTGAGCCGACAATTCCGCCGCCTATGATGCAAACGTCCGCTGTTCTGTTCGCGCTCATGAAGAAATGAATGCTGTCAGGGAAGCTTTCTGCGAGTGCCGTTAGTTGTTAGCCGCGTTGTCGCGCGGGTGGCTGGCTTCAACTCTATACCAGGGACTCCACTCGCTTTTTGCTCTCTTCTTCAACTGCTTGGGCGTGACAAGATAGCGCACGACTGTGCGCCCTTCTTCACACTCAAGCTCAGCCGTGAACATGATGCCGTGAAGCGAAGAGGAAACGAAATAGGGCGTGAACTTGGTGCGAATCTCGCCTTCGTAGGAATCAGACTTGAACGACTGGCGCTCGATTCTTTTCCGCTTCATGTGGCGCGCAGTGTCCACCAGAAAATTTTTTATCTCCTCGGAGAATGGTAAGCCGCTGTACATCAGACACTGGAAATCAATCATTGGAATAGACACTTTAAGTTAGCTTTGACTCGAATAATCTAACCTTGCACCCGATGGCTAAAGGCAGTCAAGCTTATAACATCTGCACAAGCTCACGGGTAAACCGCCCGCTCCAATATTTTAGAGTTCTAACATTTTGATGGACTAAAAAGAGCAATTATTTTATCCTTCGGCTTCCGCTCCATTTCTAATACTAAAAGCTCAGGGGAACAAATATGTCCGCACGAAAATTCTCGTTTGCATGGAGTGTCACGCTCCTCGTCGCTCTGGTTTGCGGTTCGCACCGCGCAGTCTTCGGCCAGGAGCCGCAGACCTCGCCCAGCCCTACGAACACGCCCGAGGCATCGGACGTAGTGATGAAGAGTTTCGACCGTCTTGAGTGGCGCAACATCGGCCCAGGATACATGAGCGGTCGCGTCTCGGATGTTGAAGGCGTGCCCGGCAATCCTGATCTGGTTTACGTAGCATCGGCCTCCGGCGGGCTATGGAAGACCACGAACGGCGGCATAACGTGGCAGCCCATATTCGAGCGACAGGGAACTATCTCGATTGGCGACATCGCGCTGGAACCCGGCAACCCGGATGTTGTCTGGGTGGGCACGGGCGAATCTAACGTGCGCAACTCAGTCTCGTTCGGCGATGGCGTTTACAAGTCAACGGATGGTGGGCGCACCTGGGCTAACATGGGATTGCGCGACACGCGCTGCATCTCGAAGATAGTCGTCAACCCGCGCAATCCGGACATAGTTTACGTCGGAGCGGTCGGCCACGTGTTTGGCCCAAACGAAGAGCGCGGAGTTTTTATGACGACGGATGGCGGGCGCACATGGACCAAAACGCTCTACATTGATCGTGATCATGGCGTCGCAGACCTGACACTCGACCCGTCGAACCCGAACATAGTTTACGCTGCGATGTGGGCATTCAGGCGAACGCCCTGGACGCACACGAGCGGAAGCGAGCGGGGCGGAATCTTCAAATCAACGGACGGCGGGAGAACGTGGAAGAAGTTGACGGAAGGTTTGCCGAAACTGATAGGTCGAATCGGCATCGCGGTCGCGCCGTCGAACCCTGGTGTGGTCTACGCCATCATGGAGGCAAAGGAAGGAACGCTCTATCGCTCGGATGATAGAGGCGAGACGTGGCACAACGTTTCTAAACAGACTTCAATCGTCTCGCGCGGCTTCTACTACACGCGCGTGCGCGTTGACCCTGTGAACGAGAACCGCGTCTACGCTGTCGCCTCAACGCTCTTCGTCTCGATTGACGGCGGGCGCTCCTTTCGCGCCATCAGCGGGAGCACTCACGTTGACTTCCATGCTCTGTGGATTGACCCGCTCAATCCGAAAAGAATCTGGCAGGGGCAGGACGGAGGCGCGGCGTTCTCAAACGATCAGGGTCAAACGTGGCAGGTGGTTCACAATCTTCCCGTAGGGCAGTTCTACCAGATTCACGCTGACAACCGGCAGCCCTTCTACTACGTGATGGGAGGCTTGCAGGACAACGGCACGTGGCTTGGCCCAAGCCGTACACGCGAGCCTGCGGGGATTCAGAACGACGATTGGCGCATGATGAGTTTCGGCGACGGATTCTTCGTTACGAATTACGCAGACGACCCTGACATCTACATCTCCGAGTCGCAGGGCGGCGGCATCGTGCGAACGGACATGCGCAACCGCGAGCAGCAGTTGATAGCGCCTTACCTGGGCGACGACGAAGGCCCTGCGGCGGACGTGAAATACAGGTTCAACTGGAACTCGCCCATCATTCAATCGCCGCACGACAGCAACACCGTCTATCTGACGGGAAACATGGTCTTCAAATCGATAGACTTTGGCAGAACATGGACGATCATCAGTCCAGACCTGACGAAGAACATCAGAGAGAGGCTGCAATCCGCAGGCGGCCCCGTAGCTTTCGAGAACTCCGGCGCAGAATATTACGGGACGATAATAAGCTTCGCGCAATCGCCTTTGCACGCCGAGGTGCTGTGGGCGGGAACTGATGATGGCAATCTTCAACTATCAACGGACGGCGGGAGGAGTTGGACTAACTTGATAAAAAACGTGCCGGGGCTTGGGCCAGATTCGCCCGTCTCGCACATTGAGCCTTCTCGTGTTGACGAGAATCTTGTCTACGCAGCTTTTGATCGTCACGCGCTCGATGACCTGAAGCCTTACGTTTACAAGTCAACTGATAACGGGCGCACATGGCAAAATATTTCCGGCAACCTGCCCACGAACGCATACGTCTGGGCTTTGTGCGAAGACCCAAGAAACCCTCGCCTGATTTACGCGGGAACAGAACTGGGGCTTTTCATCTCTTACACGGGCGGCGGCAACTGGCAGCGACTTGAGTTGAAGAACTTTCCGCACGTGGCCGTGCATGACATCATCATTCACCCGCAACAGAACGACATTATCCTGGCGACGCACGGGCGCGGTATATGGATTCTTGACGACGCCACGCCGATTCAACAGTTGACGCCCGAAGCCGCGCGCTCGAACGACGCATTGCTGTTCGACATGCGCCCTGCGTTAAGATACACAACTCGCTTCACGCGCTACGGCATCGGCAACGCTCTGTTCACTGCGCCGAATCCGCCATACGGCGCGTTAATCAGCTATTACTTCAAGACGAAACCTGCTGATAACGTAAAGCCGAAAGTTCAGATTCTGGACAGCAACAACAAGGTGATCGCAGAGCTTGAGAACATTGCGCACGAGCAGGGCATCAACCGCGTATCGTGGAATCTGCGCTACGGCGGGCCGCAGGTGCGCCGTCCGCCTACGGATGAAGAGGTTCAATTCACGGGCGAGCCGCGCGGGCCGCAGGTGCTGCCCGGCACTTACACTGTTCGTCTGGTTGTCGGCAACAAGAGTTATGAGAAGAAGGTTGAAGTCAGACTAGACCCGACCGTTTCCGTTCAGGCCGCAGACTTGCAGGCGGAGTTGGACATGCTGCTGAAACTGCGCGACATGCAGTCTACAGCGAACACAGCGCTTCGCACGGTTGACAGTCTCAAGTCACAGGTTGAATTCGTTGAGAGGACTGTGAGAGAGCGGCTGACGACAGTGCCCGAAGAGTTGTCCAGCAAGATAGCCGACATGAAGAAGCAGATCGAAGCCCTGCAAAATCGTCTGGCGCAGCCCGAAGGCGGACTCGGTTTCACTGGCCGCTCGCAGTTGGTTGATCGCATAGGCGGCCTCTTCTTCGCAATTGACGCGACGAACACCGCGCCGACCGCCGCCATGCGCGAGCAGTACCAGAGGATTCAGACCGAGTACGATCAGAAGATGGCAGAGGTCAATAACTTCCTGACCAAGACCGTACCGCAATTCAACGAAGTGCTGCGCCGCTACGACGCGCCTACGTTGATGGTCGGCAAGCCGATTGAGCCGCCGAGGCCGTGAGGCTAATACCAGGATGCGAAAGAAGCAGAGTTCAAGCTTCAAGCTTGCTTCTTACCTGAACGGCAACAAGCTAAAGTTTGAACTCTAAGCTCTTCACTGCGATGAAAAGTAAGGGTGAAAGATTAGCTATTTAAGAATGTCCCATTGAACATTTTCGTCCTCGTCAAGAGTTCCGACGAGAGTGCAACGTAGAGGCGGCACTGCGCGCGGGCGTTGTTGGCGTGATAGTTGAGTGAAGAGACTTATGGGGTCGTAGCTGAAATTGACGGTTTGCGGCGGAATGGTTTCTGCGGGCAGGCGTGGGCGCTGAAGCTCCAGAGTGGCGCGTTCGTAAGAGACAATCTCATACAGGTATTTGACGCGCAGGCCAGAGCGCAGCCGTTCTTGCAGATAATTGCAGAAGTCAATTGCCTCTTGAAGAAAATAGTAACTGACGGGCAAGTTAGCAGACCAGAAGGCGCTCACCTCTCTGGCGAGCCGCTTGCGCCCAAGCAGAAAGCGCGTGAGCGGGAGCATGATGTAAAGCTTGCTCAAGCGAAAGTCTTCGTAGATGAGGCGAGTGGCATGCATACCTCTGTCGGATGCGACTTCGAGCAAGCGTTGTTGCTCAAGAGGAGTCAAATCATCAGCCATTCCAGCAAGACCTTGCTCGCGTGCGTGCGCGCGGAAAGCAGGGTCAACAACCATTCGCGCGATTATTGCTTGAAAGCTGCGCTGGCTCATGCCGTCGCCTCCAATGATTGCGGCGCTGGCTGATGGCGCATCCACATCTCTTTCATGCGCGCGAGCTGCGCAGCCAACCCTTCTTCCCCAACGTCAACCATCCATGAGCCTAGCATCTCAAACGTGACGCCTCCCAGATTCGGACAACGCGGCAGAACCCAATCCAGAAGTTCCCAAACCTCCGGCGGACTCACGCCCGAATGAGCGTCGAAATAGAAACCGTCCGCCTCCACTCCTCCGGCGACATGCATCTCCAGCACGTTTTCAAGGTTCAGCTTTTCAAGAAAGTCGTAAGGGTCATCATCGTGATTGCGACAGTTGGTGTAGAGATTATGCAGGTCGAGTAGAAGACGGCAGCCGCTTCGCTCGCACAACTGATTAAGAAAAGCTGCTTCGTCGAAATCCTGTTGAGAATATTTGAAGAAGTAAACGTTGTTCTCAAGCAGGAAGGGCGCTGGAACGCGAGCGCGCATCTCCTGTACGCGCGGAGTCAAAAGCTCCAGCGACTCCTCGTCGTATGGCAGCGGCATGGTCACGCCTACGTTCATATCGGCGGCAGCGTGTTCTGTGAACATGAAAGCCAGATGGTCGCTGTGCCACGGGAACTTGAGCCAATCATACCAAGCGGCGATCTGCGCGATGTGTTCGCGGTCGAAGCGGTGTGCGCTGCCTATGGAGAAACCTATGCTGTGAAGAACGACTGGCATCTCCATGCGAAACTGTCGCAGGAAATCTATCCCGACACGGTTCTCAATGAAGCGCGGGTTACGGCCATACCCTATGTCCGTCCACATGATGTCGGGAAGCAATTCAAGGAAATCGAAGCGTTGCCGCTCCCGCTCTATGAACGGGCGCAACTCCTCTTGATAGAGCAGGCCGATGCCGAGTTTGGGAACAGATGAAGAGGAATTCATTGCTGAAGGTGTTGTCGGTACTGCGAGAGTCAAGCGTAACTCGCAAGGAGCGAACAGCGAAAACGCGGCCCGCTCCCTGTGAGAAATTAAAGAGCAGCGAAAGCTAGCTTAATACGTAAGCAATCTCGCTTTTACTTGCAGCGAAAGTTGGCTTTGGTCGGCAATTTCTTCAGACTCTTTAGCCGCCCGGAAGCACTCTGTCATCGAAAGTAATCTTTTCAAAGCCAGATTTACATCCGGGGTGACCTGCGCGTGCGAATGCCTCTTTCGTCGCTCTAATGACCTCGTTAATACCGGCATTACGACCCACAGACACTCTTAGCTCTTTCTTTGATCCAAAAGAACCCGCGACTGCGCCTACCGTGCTGGCAATCGTGCCTATGTTGCTAAGTAGTCCGCGCGTCTGCCCGCCTTTTTTGGCTCCGCCTTTCTTGGCCCCGCCTTTTTTAGCCGTGCCTTTTTTGGCTCCGCCTTTCTTAGTTGCCATAGAACATCCTCCTTCTGCGTAGACATGTTTGATTGTTGCGCTTGGTTACTTGGTTATCTTCACAAGCGGATTAGCCTAGACCCTCAGACTGTCCAGGGACTAAGCGAGAGTGAAGCCCCTATTAGCTGGAAGCATGAGGTTAGATAGAACGACAGCAACTTATTCCTGTCTTAACGAAATGTCAATACTTAATAACTGTTGGTCGTGTCATAGTTTGAGATTAAGAGCCAATATGAATTGGCTTCATATTTTCAAAGTAGCCCAATACTTAACTGCTGGCTGATGATGAATCGTCTTGAGATTAGTTAACTCACCGCAGGCCGAACAACTCGTAGAAGACAGTCTACACACTATAGGCACACAGAATGAAAAAGGGCGACCACGACGGTCGCCCTAACTTATTGCATTGATTGATGAGCCGTGCAGGACTCGAACCTGCGACCCGCTGGTTAAGAGCCAGCTGCTCTACCAACTGAGCTAACGGCCCGGAGTGGGAAAATTATCTCGTTGCGGGTGATTGGTGTCAAGCGAGCGGAAGATAGGTAGTGGGCGACGAGAGTGATTTGCCGCATCACTGGTATTGCGCCAGGGCGTTGCGCATGTCGGCGGCTGAAGCCCAGCGCTGTGCGGGGTCTTTTGCCAAAGCTCTCTCCACGACCTCGGCTATGCGTGGAGGAACGTCAGGGGATCGGTGGCGCAAGGGGATTATGGGTTTGTCGAAGATGGCTTTGATGGTTTCGGTTACGTCGGCGCGTGGGCCAATGTCCAATGCGAGTTGCCCGGAGATCAGGCTGTAGGCAGTCATGCCCATCGCGTAGATGTCGCACGAAGGGCGCACGTCGCGGAAGTTCCTCAACTGTTCAGGTGGCATGTAGACGATTGTGCCAGCCACATCTCCGGCCATAGAGATGCCGCTCATGCCGGATTGCTTAAAACTCTTGGCTAGTCCGAAGTCCGTGAGCTTCGCGTTGTAGTTGGGCCAATTGCCGTTTACAAGAATGTTCTGATCTTTAATGTCTCGGTGAATATAGCCATTCGAGTGCGCATAGTCGAGCGCGTCAAGCGTTTGAGTTAGTATGGGCAGCGCTTCTTCATAAGGGAGATGCCCGCCGCGCGATTCGGCAAGCTTTGCGGCGTCAACGCCTTCTACGAATTCTGTAATCAGGTAAACCGTTCCCTGGTGCGTGCCGCGATCCAGAAACTTTACTATATGCGGGTGCTGAAGCGCCGCGGCAACGTCAATCTCTCGCATGAAGCGGCGAAGCGCCTGGTCGCTGACGGCGATTTCGGGCAGTAAGGTTTTGATTGCGACGGGGCGTCCGGTCTTTTGCTCGCGTGCCAGCATCACGCAGCCCATCCCGCCTTTCCCCAGAATCTTCAGCATTTCGTAACCGGGAACCGGCTGAGGCTCTTGCTTCAATTCGTTGCGGCAGTCTTCGCAGAGGTATATCAGCTTCTCGTCCGGCGCTGAGGCTTCGGCCTGGCTGGGTCGCCCGCAACGCTGGCAGTGTACTGTGATGATTGAAGGCTGCGTGTCTACCAGCGTCGGGCGATGCTCTTGCTGAACTGCTTGAGTCTGCGGATCAACAGCGACTTCGACGGCGAGGACTGTCTGGCCTCCCTGAACGCGGTCGCCGTTCTGAAGAAATATTTCCGAGACACGACGACCGTTAACGTAAGTGCCGTTGGTCGAGCCTAGGTCGCGTAGGAAGCAGCGGGGCGGGGCGATCTCAATCAGGCAGTGGTTGCGCGAGAAGAATCGGTCGTCGGGCAGATAGAGTTGCTACGGCCTATCAAAAAAGTGTCGTGCCGGTCGAACGTGAAGGTGCGCCCCACGTGAGGCCCCGACAACACACGTAAATTGACTCGCATCTTCCGCGTTCAGATATTAAGCGAGAAGGGGCAGGCGCAAAAGACGGCAAGTCAAAACTTGCTCCGAGCCTTTGCGCCGTTAAGTTTCAAGACTCTACTGGCGCGTGGCGTACCAGGTGAAATTCCTTCCCTGAACCACGCCTGAGCCGTTGATACGGTTACCTACGATTGTGCCTTCGCGTGTGTAGCCGTTGATGTCAATGTGCAGAGACGAACCGCTCTGAGTCCATGTGCCATGATAAACGGTTCCGTCCTGACCCGTCATCTTCAGATCACCGCCCTGCAAAAAGTCGTAAGTTCTGTTCAGGTGATCGTCAGAGTCCGGCCCACGCCAACTCGTACCAAGCAGGTTCACGGTTGAACTACTTGAGCTGCTTGAAGACGAGCTGGCACTTTCAGACGATTTTACAGCGTACCATTTGAATGGCCGACCCTGAACAATACCAGTGCCTTCAATGCGCTGGCCCTGTATGTGGGCTTCTCGTGTGTAGCCGTTGATGTCAATGTGCAGCGTCTTTCCGGTCTGAGTCCACTGGCCGTGATAGACGGTTCCGTCCTCGCCCGTCATCTTCACATCACCGCCCGAAAGGAACTCGTAGGTTCGCGTCTTGTTGTCGTCGTTGTCGGGGCCTGACCATTTCGTGCCGAGCAGGTCATCTGAGTTCGCCGGCGAACGTGATGACGTTCCGCTGTTCGAGCTGTTGCTTAGGCCGCCGCTGTTGCTGGAGAGCACCCCGCCGTTGTCGGTCGTCGTCTTCTTCATGCTAGAGCCGATGAGCGCAAGGACGACGATTGCGCCTACGATGAAAACCGCTCCGACAACCAGACCGCCTATGATCCAGGGAAGCGCGCTCTTTTTACGCGCGGGCGCGGGCGGAGGCGTAGGCCCCCAACTGGGCGGAGGCGGAGCGGCAAACTGGTTCTGCGGCTGCTGACTATACGACGGAGGCGCAGGCGGCTGCGGCGAAGTATCGCGCGGCGGAGGGTAAAGAAGCGTTGCGTGCGGGTCTGCGTCGGCGTTCACCAGAGGAGAGCCGTCATCCAGGCAAAAGCTGAGCGCGTCGTCAGTGTATGTGCGATTGCAATTGGGGCATCGTTTCATATCAATTCTCGTTTCATTGTTTTCAAAGTGGATTCAGGCAGTTCGGTACGGGTACAAACAGCGCAGCTTCTGTTTCAGGGAAGGTAGAACAGCCCAGCCGAAGAGTATCGGGGGAAGCCGCATGGTCTGTCTCGTGGGCATTATACGCTAAGCGGCGTGCGGCTCAAGCCCTAAATAGAAAAATTAGTAAACTCATCTCATAAATCCTCCGGTACTTTTGCCGGGCCAGCATGTATGCGGCCTTAACATGCGAGCAGACTATTTATGAGACCGTTTGCCAGTGTCCTGATTTGAAATTCTTAGCCGGGTGAATTCTAATCTTTAATTTTCAAACCAGCGCATTACTGAAAAATTAGAGGGGGCCGCCGCAGCGCCCGCAAAATCTGGTCGTGCCCGAAGAGCGCGTACCGCACCTGCGACAAACCTGTTCGACAGGAGGCGCGGGCGGCTGATTGATTGATGGAGCGCTCGAAATGAATATACCACAGCGCCCGCAGAATTTGGTCTGCGGCGGATAGTTCGTTCCGCAGCGCTGACATTTAGTGCCCGCGGCGACCTGCCCGCCCAGAGAGCCGCCCAAGCTGCTGCCTGCAAGACTCGACCCGCCCTGACTCGGCGCTCCTTGATGCTCCGCATTCAGGTGCAAGAACGTAGTGCTTCCGCATCGCCCGCAGAAATTTACGCCGGACGCGAAGCGCGAGCCGCAACGCGCGCAGGCTATGATGCTGGGCATGCTTGAAGGCGGGCTTCCAATGCTGCCACCCTGCGACGGCGAGAGTTGGCTGCCGCTCGCTGTAGGCGGGCGCAACTGCGCTTCGATTATCTGCTCGGTCGTATCCGGGCGAACTTCTATCACGCGCTCATCATCGCGCGCGCCCGTTTGCGCAACCCGTAGGACGTGTTTGCCCGGCGCAATCGAAGTCAAGATGATTCGCCCGGAACGTCCGATGCTTCCGTGCCTTTCATCGTCAACGTAAACTTCCGCGCCTGTCGGTGCCAGGATGACCACGCGCGATTCGCCGTCGTCCTCTTCCTCTTTCCCTTCATCGCCGATGGCCTTTTCGAGTTCTTCAATCCACTCGGCCACTGTCGTCGGACGATCTTCGACTCTCCTCTCCAGAGAACGCGCAATCACATGCTCGACTTCGGATGGAATGTCCGAGCGCAAAGAGCTGAGCGAGGGAGCGGCATCCATTATCTTCTGCATGATGAGCTGCGTCAGATCGCCCGTGAACGGTGGTCTGCCACCCAGCATGTGGTAGGCGATTGTGCCAAGCGCGTAAACGTCGCAGCGCGCGTCCAGGGGCGTGCCCGGCTTCATCTGTTCGGGAGCCATGTATTCTGGCGTCCCTATGATTCCGCGCGACAGCGGCCCGGTCGCAGAGTCGATCTCTTCAGCAGCGTCCTTAACAATCTTCGCAAGCCCGAAGTCGCCGACCTTGACGAATCCATCGCCAGAGATGCTGCCATCTTTCTTCTTCTTCTGCATGATGAAGATGTTGGCGGGCTTCAGGTCGCGGTGAAGTATACCTTCGTCGTGAGCAGCTTCTATGCCTGCGGCAGCCTGGCGCAGGAGGTTCAGAGCGCGTTGAAGGCTGAGCGTGCCCTCGCGCCTGAGCAATTGGTGCAGGGTCTCTCCCTGCACATACTCCATCACCAGATAGAAGACGCCTTCAGGGCTTTTGCCGAAATCAAGCACGGCGACGACGTTCGGATGATTGACGGATGCAGCGGCGCGAGCCTCGCGCTCGAACCTTGCGATGGCCTCGCCTTCGCCAATGCTGTCGTCGTTGAGAATGTCCGGGCGCACGGTCTTGATGGCTACGCGCCGTGTGGCAAGGTTCTGATCGCGCGCAACGTAAACCTGTCCCATAGCGCCGCGCCCCAGACGCTTTTCAAGAAGATAGCGGCTCGCCAGTATCGGGCTTCCCGGCAACGTGCGCCTGGTATCGAAACCGTCTTCAAGACAGATTTCAACTTCGTCGCCGTAACATCTCTCGCATCGGGGGCATTCGCGCATGTGACAGGGGAACAAGCAATCGCGCTCTGGACAAAGCGCTGGCGCTCATTCATTTTAGTAAACTTTGAATTGCCAGAGCCGGGATTTTCACCGAGCGGCAACTGAAGATAAACGGCGTGCGGCTAGAATCACGCTGGAACTCTATACACCACGCAAGGCTTCCAGGAAAAGAATAAAGCGTCGGGCAAGCCCGCGTCAAACGAATCACGAGCCTGCTCGACGCTTATGAAAAGCGGCGCAAAGAGGATTAAGGATCAACCTGCGGCTGCTCTCTTCTCCTCTTTCTTTGCGGCCTCCATGCGCTCGCCCAGGGCTTCAACCTGCTCGCGGCTCAAAACCTTGCGCGCGTCAGGGAACATCTCGCCCTCTTCTTCTTCGACGTGATGCTCTACGTTCTCTTTCAGAACTTTAAGCTTCGCAGCCCATTCCTCTGTATCCTTCGGCTCTTTCGCCAATTCTCCCAGAAGAGTCTTAACGACAGCATGCTCCTCATAGGCTTCGAGCGTTATGTCGTGAGTCTCTTCCGCATCCTTGATTGCAGGGTAGAAGATTTGCTCCTCAATTCTCGTATGTATCTCAAGCTCTGTCTGCAATCGCGCGAACACCTCTTCACGAGTTTTCACGGCACGCTCGGTCGTTTCTTCAAGTTTGGCGAAAATCTCCGAGACCTTTTTGTGGTCTTCCTTCAATAGCTCAAACGCATTCATTTCGTGTATGCCCTCCGTTCAATCCATAAATGTTAACTGGAAAAATGCACGCTTACGCTACGCGCACTAATCAGCATGAACGGTAAGTGGCAACTGGAATGCCGCGCGGAAAGTGAAAGGATCAAGAAAGGAGGCTGAAGACGTGCAGACACGTAGATTAAAGACAGGTGCTGCCTGAACCTCTTCTTTTCACCTCGGTCGCCTCCCCGCGTCTCTTCTTCATGCCAGCTCAATACAGCATTCCTTACAGCGTGTTGCTTTGAGCGGGATGGTTGATAGACATTGCGGGCAGTCTTTCGTAGTAATCTCCGCAGGCTCCTGCTTGCTCTTCATGGCATTCACCTGCCGGACGATCAGGAAGACGACGAAAGCGATTATCAAAAAATTGATTATGTCGTTGATGAACTGTCCGTAAGCGATGACGGGAATGCCGCCAGCCTTCGCTTCAGCGAGCGATGCTGGCGTGTTCTTAGTCTTATCGAGCGAGTACAAGAGGCTGGCGAAATCCACGTTGCCCAGCAAAAGTCCTATGGGCGGCATGATGATTCCTTCGACTAGCGAGGTCACAATCTTGCCGAACGCAGCGCCGATGATGACCGCAATAGCAAGGTCCATCACATTCCCGCGATTGATGAACTCCCTGAACTCTTTGAACATGTTTCGGTTCTCCTCTCAGAAAAGAAGTGTGCAGGCTTAGAACTTGAGATAAAAGACAGAATGGCTTTTATAACAGCGCGAGTGAGCCGTCAATGAAAATATTGCGTGGACGTAGAGTAAGGGCGAGCCGAAAGTTGTCGACCTGTTATATACTGCTTACTTTGAGGCAAGAAGCAAGGCCGCCGCGCGGACGTGGGAGGTCTCGCGCGACGGCCTTGTGCCGCACAGCACCGGACTCATCCCTCGAATGAAACCGAGCGTGCAAGCATCGGGAAGCACGCTCACCCTTAGAAAAACGCGCATCCCGAACCGGGAATTTAGTTAATGCATTGAAAACATAGTGTGAAGTGAAAGCGTGCTATGATGCGCGCGTTCTAGTCTTTGAAAATTGGCAACGGTAATGCGCGGCTCAAACCCACTAGCAGAGTGAAATGAGCATCGCCGTTGAGCATGAAAGGTTCATACTCACGGCGACAATTAAGCGCGGTCACAGCTTACGCCTAAATAGACGTACAAAGCAAGAGCCGAGATGCGCTCTTACGGGAGGGCGCGTCTAGTGGGACGAAGCAGCCGCCCGAAGCCGAAGCATCTTGCCGTAAAGCTCTTGCGCATCCGGCAGGCTTTAGACATCTCTCAGGCGGAGATGGTCAAGCGTCTGGACTTCCCGAAGATTCATCCCGCGCACGTCTCAGGTTTTGAGCGTGGCGAGCGTGAGCCGCCGTTGCCTGTACTTCTTCGTTATGCGCGTATGGCAGGTATTTCGACAGACGTTTTGATTGATGATGAGTTGAACTTGCCAGCTAGATTGAAAGCAAGGAAGTGAGAGACTTTTTGTGCAAGGCCAATGCGGCGAAGATTGTGCCGCGGGAATTGTGCCGGGATTTAAAGAGTAGTTATGGGCTTGGCGCGGGCGCTGTACCGCGATTCGAGTTGAGGTTCGAGCCATGCGAGTTTGTGTTCTTCTCGCCCTTCCGCTGCTCCTGCTGTCGGCGCAACTCGTCCTCCTGATGCTTTATGATCGACTGCTGCCTTTGCAAATTAATCCTGGCATTTTCGAGCGCATCGCTCGCGCGAAAATTGTCCGGGTCAAGCTCTGTAGCATGCTCAAGCGCCGCGACAGATTCTGAATACTGGGCCAACTTGCTGTGAGCCACGCCAAGCTCGTAGTAGTAGTCTGCGTTATCATCCTGCAAATGCACAGCCTGCTTGTAAGCCTTCACGGCCTCTTCGTATTTTCCAAGACGGCTGTAAGATTGGCCCAGATTGAATTGCGCATCAGCGTTCTTCGGATTCTGTCGTAAAAGCTTTTCATAAGCTTCCACAGCTTTTTTGTAAGCCTCTTCGGCGTCCTGCTTCTGGCCTTGCGAGTCCAGCGCAAGTCCCAGACGGTAGTATGCTTCCGCAAGGTCTGGGTTGAGTTCTATAGCCTTACGAAAAGCGTTCGCTGCATCCTCGTCTCTGTCGTTCCTGTAAAACTCTTTGCCCTGCTCTAAAAGCCTCTGCGCTTCGGCCTGGTCGGCTTGATTGGCAGTATCGCCAGCGCCCTGCGACGAATTGGAATTCGACTGGGCGTTCTGCGAAGATTGCGTGCCCTTCTTCTTACAACCGCTCAGGCATAGAAACAGGCACAGCAATGCAGGTATGAGCTTTCGCATCATGAAAGAAGCGACCTTCGGTAGAAGATGCGCGCGATTTTAGCTTATTTGGTGGTTCAATGCGAGAAGAGAAGAGGGCGGCGCGCTAAAGCATAGCGCATAAGAAGGACAATATTAGAAAGATAAGCTTCTGCTAAACCACATCTTAGAAACAGAGAGAGCTATTCAGGAGTAAAGGTTAATTACTGTAGAAAAAGAGGTGGAATCTGAGGCATGGAGGCTCACATTTCACCTTCGGAAGCTCGAAATTAGGGCAAAATGCTCAAATGTATCTTCGGCGGTGAGTTGATATGCACGAGAATCTCGCGACAGATTTAAAGCAGAAGCTGTCGCATTTGTTACAGCTTTCGTCAGCCATTTTCTACCTATCAAAGAAACAGAGTCTTTGACTCTCTCTGCTTCCAGAGCACTCTGCTAACTTCGACCTTAGCGTTCAATTTACGTGAAGGGCGAATTAGCAGCAGGACTTGAGCGTAACAGGAGTTGGAATCGTGTGAATTTCAACTCCCGCTACGTTCTAGAGTCATTACCTGATGCATTTTGTTGTGATCAGCGAATATTTCGTAACTCATCAGAGTTTAATTCTCTGATGAATTTAATATCAACTTTGACGAGTGTTTCTGCAGCGTCGTAGTTAAAAGCGACCAAAGTGCCGTCCGGCTGCCGCGAGATGACAAAGTTGTCGGCGTTATAGGTTAAATCACTGCCGGTCTGGTTGGTATCTATATCGGTGGGACGAAAGCCCAAAATGACGACGCCGAATGTAGATTGACAGAGGGCCAGAGCCTGCGCTATGCGACGCTTGCGGCCCAGGCGATCATCATAATATTCAGTTCCTGAAACACCAATATCACCTTTGATGAAGAGCTTGGCTATGTGGCGCGTTGCGCCTACGCTGAAGTCCACTTCCCAGACGCCGTTGAGATTTACCCTACTCTCCTGAAACCCACGTTGAGTGCAAATACTGCCCGCTGATTGTGCCTGCGCGTTGGCGCTGCTCAAAGCTACGAGGAATGCAACGAGCATCAAGCCCAACAGTGCGTTGATCAAAGTTCTGCCTAACCTACTCCAATCTATGCGGTGGTGCGCAAAGGGTGAGTTTGTTGCCATGAGTATTCTCCTTATTCTGTGAGCCTTATTCGGCTAAATCGGTTTCGATTGAGGCGACGCTGCAAAGGGACGCAGCTTTGTTAATGGATCCTCTTCGGCGTTTAAGCAGCGAGGCCAGCCAGTGGAGCTTCACCTTATTTCACAGATGCTATCCAAAGTCAATCAAAACTCTGCCTGATCGCTTATCAGTTTTGAGAGCGAAGAATCACGTAATTTTGGCGAAGTCGCTAAAAGAGCAATAAACAGAGGCCTTGATGAGGATGCCCGCTAAACTTCCAACTCGTGACCAAGTTGAATCTGCGCATGTGGCGGCTTTCGGAAATCAAGGAAGAACCTTAAGCAAAACAAAGACTTGGCTTTAACAAGCTGCGCACAGCTTTTCAAAAGTGATAAGCGGTCGGGCGCTAAAGATATTGACGGCTAGCGTGCAAGCTATACAATCCCGAACGTGCGACGCCATACGGAGCTTTCGCCTTCAGCGCGTATTAGCTTCTGCACCTCTTTGTAAGCGGCAAAATAGAGCGAGCGCATCTCATCCGGCGACGAAGGACGCTCAAGTCTTTGAGCAAGCTCGTCAACTGTCAGATTGATACGGGATGCGGAACGCGCTAGCTGCGCGCCCTCGCCTGCGAAGTAGATGGCGAGACCTTCTTCCAGCCAGTGCGGCGGCGCTCTGCGCGACAGGGCGGCGATGACTGTGTGAACGAATTCGTGGCGCAGGGTTGTTGGAAGCACGCCGCGTCTGCGCAGGACTTCCAGGGGCTGCAACTCGATTCTATTCCCGCGCGTTGCGCCTGCGGCCCAGTAAGGCTGCCCCGTCGCGGAAACGAAGTCGCCAGTCGTCTGGTGAATCACCACATCAACTGTAGGAAGCTCTGCGCGCATCGAAGCGATTTCGATGCGACGCTGCACCTCGTCGCGCGCAGCTTCGAGAGTTCGTAGCACAAACTCCGCATCGTGTCGTCCCACGCTGGCAGGGAAATTCAGGCGAAAGTGCTCGCTGGATAACTGTAGAGTGCGAGCCTCTCGCGCAGCATTAAAAAATTCTGCGTGCGATGACGAGTGAAAAGCGTTGTCAGTATCGCTTGCGGTAGCGGGCGGGGTTCGTTTCGCTCCGCGCAATGCTGATGACGCTTCATGCCGAATGTTTCCTACGGAGATAACATCTGCGCGCCATGAATTAATATCGGGGCGAGACATGCGCTCATTAACATTCCGTCTCGTCTCTTCGCGCGCGCGTTGAGTCCCGGCGCTGCTCAAATGCGTGGTCGGAAAATAATGAACGAGAATCTGATTGTCGGACATGCCGCGCTGGGCCATTACGTGCGCGCCCTCCTGGCAGAGGCCAAGCCCGTGACCGAAGCCGCTGCCGTGAAAGACGAAGCTCGCGCCATCACGTGCGACTTCAAAGCGTGAGCTTTTAATGAAATTCCAGCCAAGCGCTCGACCTACTATCAACTTGAAATCCCACCCGCGCACAGTTCGCCTTGTAGCGCCCACAATCGTGATCAGTTCCGCGCGCCCCGTCGCATCTCTTTTCGTGATAATAATCTGATTGAGATTTGGGCCAACATCCGTACGAGAATCTCTCTGAAGAGCGTATGCAATCTGCGCCGCAGGAATCGTGTCCGTCCAACTGTGATGCGGCATGCTTTCGCAGTAAACGTCACGCACGCCGCGCAGGTATTCGGGCACGCGCGCTCCCCATAGAGAGTCAATGCGTGCGGTCATTCCGCCGCACGCTGCATGAAAATATGCGTCAATCAGATGACCCTGCTCGTCGCGCAATATTTGGCCGCTGGTTTCCGCGACAGCCCGCCGCATCAAATCGCTAGGATGATGCTCCGCGTCGTCGAGTGAAACAAAGCGCTGGCAGTGCGTTGTGCTGCAAAAGTCGAAGCCTTCCGAGCCATGCCGCTTCAGATTTTTGAGCGCAAAAGTTCTGGTCACTATCGCCTGAGCCTTGAGCGCTTCAAGCTCCGTCTCCCAGCTTGCTTCCGCCGCCAGCACTCCGAGCACGTAATCTTCCAATGAAACAGTTTGCGTAAGGTTCTGGCCGACGAGATGAACTCTTATCTGCAAAGAGCTATCATGTTGGGAAGGGGCGGCTGTGCTACCTTGCGACGGCCCGCGATTGTTCGCCGCAACGGAGACGCGCCGCCCTCCCCTGTCGCCCGAACTCCCCAGCCGGGCGAACTCATCAAAAATTTTCCGGGAAACTTCCGCGCACTCCGCGCCGTGCGAGTGTTTTAGAAAAACCAGCACCGCGAGTTTTGCCGCTTCAGGTTGCGAAGCAATCTCCCCATTATCATTCGCTGCGAAGCCAACGAACCATCCGTTCGTTCTGTATCCGCCGACCTCTGTGGCCGTTCCGGTCTTGCCTATAATTTTCAAAGGCAGTTGATTCAAACCGGAGCGCGACGCCGTGCCGTACTCGACCGCGCCGCGCATCCCCTCAATCAAAATCGCTCTGTGTGATTCTTCAATATCTATCTTCGCGCGCTCGCGCGGGATGAAGCCTGCGGCGCGTGCGAGTTGTGGCGCATAAAGATGGCCGCCGTTGACCAGAGCCGAGTAAGCCGAAATCAACTGCAAAGGTGTAACCAGCAATCGGTCGCCTTCACCAAGAAAATCGCCTGCGCTCAATCTCCCGCCCGGAACTTTTCCCGTCGCCTCGCCCTGACCGAAGCCTATGGGCTGCCCGAAGCCGAATGATGTGAGCGTGTTCGTGAAATCCGACGAGCGCAGGCGCTCTCCCAACTCTCCGAAATAGAAGTTGCATGAATAGGCTAGCGCCTGAGACGCATTGAAAGGCGCGCTGATTTTGGGGTGAGAACAGTTGAGCGAAAAATCTTCCCGATGAAACCGTCCACGACAGAGCAAGCGCGAATCTTCATCAATCAAGTGCGTAGAAAGCCCTGCGAGCGCTGTGAAAGGTTTGATAGTCGAGCCTGGCGGAAATGCCTGACCCTTTGCGAGCGAAGGGTTCACAATGGCGCGCACACGCCCTGTTTGCGCGTCAACGACGATGACTGTCCCTTCGCGCGAGCCTATTGCTTCCGTCGCAGCCGTCTGCAATCCAGCATCAATCTCATCATCGCTCGCCGTAGCTGAAGTTTCATTGAAGCTGATTGATTCTAATTTCGGCGGCTCGTTTCTGATAGAAAGTATTGCGACACAGATCGAGAGCGCCGTCAGCAGATAAATGACGGGCGAAGACGGATTCAGACTGAAACTCCTGCTTCCCATTGCTTAAGCCTCGCTCGCCGCAGACCTCTTCAACGCCCCGACCGTTACGAGCCATCCGAGCAGTACGAAAAGAAGAGCGAGCACGATTCGCCCGGCGAAGAGGGCAATCTCCGTAGAGGCTTTTTGTGCAGGCGTCTTCGTGATTATAAGTATATAAGGAACGAGCGCGAAGATGGGCGTGCCCAGCAGATAGATCATCACGGACTGCGGCGCGAACGCTTGCGCGAGAATTTTTTTCGTTCCCTTGAATGTATCTATGAATCCGCCGCTCAAAGAGACCAGCCAGAGATGCACCAGAGCAAGCGGCAGAGCAAGACCGAAGAGCAAAAGGCGAAGCGTGGAGAAAATCATGCTCGTTCGCTGAAGCAATTGCCATGAGTAGGGCAGATGCGTCTGAAGCTTAGATAGAAGATAGCCGATGAGAAGCGCTGCTATCACAGGCGGAGCAGTCACAACCACCAGCCTCCAGAAATCTTTCAGCGAATGTCGCAGAAGCTCATGCGGAGACGCTTCGCTGCGGTCGAAACTCAAGACCATTCTGTGCAGAACGAAGAAGAGAACTGGCGCTGCTAAAAACAGCAGCAGAGTCAGAAGCACCTGCCAGACGCTCGCCTGTCCCAACGCCGCGAAAAAATAGATGCTGGCGACGAGCAGCGCGTAAAGACCTACGAAACTCGCCGTCATGGCCCACCTGCGCCAAAGCTCGCGGGCGGAAACGCCAATGTCACTGAAAACTTTCTTCACCATCATCATTCACCTCCAAAGGTAGTGATAAGTGATAAGAGGTTAATCGTTAATAGAAAAAGCAATTCTTCTGTTAACCCTCTTATCACTTATCACTCATCACTTATCACTTATCACTCATCACCGTCTTTCTACCTTCTATCCAGAATGCTCAGGCGCGAGTTAGCCGTGTTCGCCTGAACGCTGGGCTGGTACATCTGCTCTACGCGCGCGGGCGCTACGCGGAACTGGCCGGGAATCTGCACGCGCATCGCGTACTGGAACGTGGCTTCGCCGTCGAAGCGGTCAAGAAAGATGACCGTTCTGTTGTCACGAAACTCTCTTGAGCTATACCAATCGCTCCAGTATTTTTCCGTGTAGTTGAGATTTATGCCGCTCACATATGCCACCTGCTCGCAGCCCGCCGGTATTGGGTCTTCAATCATCATGTACTGCGCGTGCGCGCCCTTGATGTGCAGCTTGGAGACAATAAGATCGCCGGAGCGCAATTCGCCCGTCATCGGCTCAAGCTTCCATGTGGGTTGCGCGCCCTCGTGCTCTTCAACGCGAAGTCGCAGGTACTCGCGCGTTATCTGCAAATCCTGCGAGCCTTGAGCGGCGACTTCATCCTCACCTGTGAAATATTCGAGCGAGGTGGAGAGATAAACAGTGCCGCGCCCGCGTTTGATAATACGTACGTGATTGGACATTCCTACATCGCCGCCCTTTCGCTCGACCACGATGCTCTGCGCGCTTTTTAGATCGTCCGCCGTGACGTGACGCGAGATTACGCGCTCGTCGTTTATGTAAACTTCCAGATCGTAATCCGGCGACAATTCGTTGCTGACTTTCAGATATTCCGTCAGGCCGTAGATTGCGAAAGCCGTCTGTTTCGTGGTGTCCCAGTAATAACCGTTGCGGCGATTCGAGACGAGCCAGCGCGCGGCCTTCGCCAGCAGAGGACTCTGCGGGTTAATCTGAGCAAGAGCCTTCAAAGATAGCGCAGTCGCTTCAACGTCAATCGTGTATTTGTAGTCAGACCAGTGCGATTTCTGGAACGATTCCCAGTGCGCGTCGAAATCGTTCGCGCGGGCAGACGACTCTATCTCACGAGCAACGTCTGTGGCTCTGCCGTCACCGTGCTGCTTGAGCGCGAGCGCCAGAAGCGCCCGTCCGAAAGGCTGAAGCTCTGCGCGATGCTCGAACGCGCTATCAAGAAAGCCGGAATCAGCGCCGCCCGATTCTTCCAGCGCGTAAATCATGTATGCGCGCGCGTCCGGGTCGAAAGGATTATTGTCTTCAGCGTGATTCGCTTCCAGCATCGCTCCTATGCGAACGTGTGCTCTGGTCAAACGCTCCTCTTCAATCTCGTAGCCCGCGCGCTTTGCCTGCGAGAGTCCGTCAACCACGTAAGCTGTCATGAACGGGTCTGTCTGGTCGTTCTTCCACCAGCCCCAGCCGCCGTCCGCGTGCTGGTAACTGTATAGACGGTCAAGCCCTCGCTGAACTTTCTGATCTAGATTATTCCCCTCACGAATCCTGGCCGTCTGCACGTCCTGTAAAGTCTGGGCGACGATTACATCTGGCAGGAACTGCGACATCGTTTGCTCGGTGCAGCCGTAAGGATAAGCAGTCAGATAATCGAGCGCGCCGAAAAGCGTGCCTGCGATTGAAGGCGCGGCTTCAATGCGAAGCTTTCGAGCCTGCAAGTCCGGGTGCGCAGGCAAATCCAGCGAGATTGTCTGATCCGCATTCTCATCTGTAATAGCGGTTGAGCCGCCCATCGTCTGGCGCAATCCGTGCGGGACGACTTCAATCGTCAGTTCGACGGCATCCGATTCCGCATCCGTCAGCGCTTTAGCAAGAAGACGAACAGTGCCAGCCTGTGGCGCGCTGATGCGCCAGTCGAAGCGATGCTGTCCCTGGTTGGCGATGGTCAAAGTCTCTTCGGCTGGGCTGAGCAGTTGCGCACCCGTAACTTCAAGAGAAACGTGCGTGACCTTGCTCGATTTCAAAAAGTTGTGGACGATGCCTGAGATTGTCACCGTGTCGCCTTCCGTCACAAAGCGCGGCGTCTCAAGACGCATGATCAGGTCTTTGCGCGAAAGAACTTTCTGAACCGCAGAGCCGACATGCGTGTCAGGGGTGACGGCTCGCGCCGTTGCTCGCCATGTAGTCAGATTGTCGGGAAGATGCACATCCACGACTGCTCTTCCGTCCGCGTCCGTAATAACGTCAGGCTGCCAGAACGCAGTGTCTCTGAAATCACGGCGCACGGTCGGCTCACTTGATTCGCTGTTCTTGAAATCAGCGAGTTGGTAAGTAGGCTTGTTGCGCGCAAGACTCGCCGGGCGCTCTCCGGCGTAGCCCGTGAACGTGAAGTTATTCGATAGGTTGGTCTGCACTTCGTTGTAGCGCTGGCCGTAAAACTCGTGACGAATGTTGCCAGCCGACTCAGGCTCTACGCTGTAGATGGCTTCGTCAACAACGCCGAAGCTGACTTCGGCATTCGCTGCGGGCGAGCCGTCCGCGTTGCGCGCTAAGATTGTGTACGAGGCTGTGTCGCGCGGCTTGTACTCCGTCTTGTTCGGAATAATCTGAAGATCGAGCATGCGCTCGCGCGCCGGAACGCTCAGCGCGTGATCCTCCGAATACATCTCGTCATCGCGCACGTAAGCGACGCTCAAGAAAACATTCGGCTCGAAACGCTGCTCGATGGGAACATCAATGACTATGGTTCGACCTGTGGTTTTTATCTCGCGCGCAGTTAGAACGCTCGCAAGCTCTGTGGTCACGAGCAGGTGAACGTTTTCAACCGGGAGCATGACAAGCACGTGAGCAGTATCGCCCGGCGCGTAAGACCTGCGGTCTGGCACCAGCTTGATAGAGTGCTCGTCGTAGTTCCTGTAAGAAAAATCCGCCCACTGGTTCGCGCGGTCTGTTACCCAGAACGAGCCGCCGCCATTCGTTATCTGTTTATTCCCTTCGTGAATTACAGCCTTGACGTAGATGCTGCCGAGCGTATTCAGCGGATATTCGTAAACCGCGTTGCCCTGATCGTCCGTCTTCACTTCTGTGTCGAACAACTCCGTCTCGTGCATCTCATAATCAGTGTACTTGCCGTAGCCTTCATCTCTTTCGACTTTCACCCATTCCTGCTTGATGAACTTGAGAGTGACGCTGGCCGACACGGGATGGCCCAGATAATCGCCAGCGCGCACATTTATCTTCGCTGTGTCGCCTTGAAAATATAGATACTGGTCAGAGTGCGCTTCGGCCAGCGTCTTCCCGCGCGTGCCCACGAACTCGGCGCTCGCCTGCATCTCGCGGCGAGAGGAATCCGTGACCTGAGCTTCCAGCCTGTAAGTGTAATCCCACTCGTCGCCCGCTTCAGGCTCCGGCACTTCAAACGCCACAGTCAGGTGGCCGTTTGAATCCAGAAGCCCTTCGCCCTGGTCAACCATGTCGTTCGAGTAGCCGCCGTAGCTTTCCGCGTCGTCGTCCCCCTCGTTCAAGTTGCCGGTGCCTTCATCGTAATTGTCTCCCTCGCTCCCTTCCGTATCCCACCACCATCTGTAATAACGCGAGCGATAGATGTAATACTGCACGGTCGCGCCCGCGACCGGAGCGCCGAAGAAATATTTCGCGTCAACTGAAAATTTCACGCGCTCGCCAACTGTAGCGAACTGTTTCGGCCCCGTCACCTTCACTTTGTATTCCGGCTTCTTGTACTCTTCGACGTTGAAATATGCGCTCGCGGTCGAGTCTCCGACCGTAGCGCTGATGCTGTAATTTCCCAGAGCAGCCTCTTCTGGAATATCAACTTCGCCGCTAAAGGTGCCGTGCGGTGATAGCTGCAACTCGCGCTCGAAAATTTTTGCGCCGTTGTTGTCTTCAATAGTGACCTTGACCTTATTCCCTTCGACCATCTCGTAACCGTTAGCGCCCCATCGCCGCATGATGCCTTTGAAATAGACTTTCTGAGCGGGACGATAGACCGGGCGATCCGTGTAGATGTACCCGGTCAAATCCGGGTCGCTCTCGCTGTTGTAATCGCTGAAGTAGAACGAATCCAGATCGGAGATTGCGAAGTTATCGTGGTCATTCGCGGTGATTAGATAGGTAGTTCCTTTCGGTCGCTCGGCGCTCGCATCATTCTCCTGCTCGCTCTCATCCTGATGCGGCGGTCTTGGCGGAGGCGCGACTTTCGTCTGCATGATGCCTTCGCCGTTCGTGCTGCCGGTTGCAAGCGTCTCCTGCCCGCGTATGACTTCGACGGAGACACCTGCGTGCGGCGCTCCTGTCTTCCGGTCAACCGCATAGACCATCACGTCGCCCTGGCGCGAAGTCTTAGTCACCATCGTAATATCGCTAACGATTGCGATGGCGTAGGCGCGCAGGTTGTCGTGAACCGCTTCGACCAGATAGACGCCAGCCTCGCGCCTTCCCAGCGAAACCATGCGCTGGTCATACTCGCTCTCGGTCGGCAACAATCTCTCTCGCCAACTGCTGACCACCTGATTCGGGTTAAGAAGCGGCACGCGCGCGTAGTCGGAAAAGTTAAGCGGAGTCTGGCGGCGCTCTTCGTCGCTATGAAATCGCTGGTTCACCTGTTGACGAACGTCATGTTTGAGTTGATCTCTGGCGTAAGATTTGAATGATTGATAGAGATAATTTTTCAAAGCGCGTAAGCCTTCAAGAATCGAGAGACGATACCTGTATCGTCCGGCAACATCCTGTTTCTCTCGGTCGCCGAACTGGTGCGGGTCGTCCAGTTGCTTGAAGAATTTCACAGGGTCGCTGACGCGATAGACGCGGAAATCCAGACTGTCAACTCCCTGATAGCTCACCCATAGTCTGGGGCGCTCGTTCGTTCCATAAGTTCGATTGGTCGTAAGAGAGAAGAAGGGTTGTGTGTCCGCGCTAGCTTCGGCGGAATTCTGCTGAATGGTGTGCGCGCGCATTCGCCAGACAGTGAAGGAGAGAGCGATGATGATAGCTGCCAGATAGACGGCGGTTTTGCTCGCGCTGCGGCTGATCTTGAACACGTTGGTTAACCTTCCTCCGAGAGTTTTCAGGATTCGTTCGGCTGGAGTGCTTGGAGACCTTTGATCTCACCACCGAAGAGACAGAGAACACTGAGGTAGCACGGAGAAACCCAACTCTCTGTGTAATCTCTGCGCTCTTCGGTCTCTTCGGTGGTGAACCTCAACTCTCACGACCTTCAACCTAACCTTTCCTTACTCAAGAATCTTCAATCTATAAAACCCAAGAAAATTTCTGTTGCCATCAACAGGCCGCCATCGCGGGTCTGGATGATGGTCTAGCACGGACAACCTGACTTTCTTCACCACGCCCTCGTCCGTCGGCGTAGAACCCGTGTGATAGACAACCCAGTCGCTTGCGCCTTCCGAGTCGTTATGCGATTGGCCCAGAAAAATCATCACGTGATAGGGAAGCTTCTGAACCCAGGGCTGGTAGAAGAAGAGCAGGTCGCCCGGCTGCGCGTGGCGTCGGTCGCGCCCTACGTACTCGCAATTGAACTGCTCTAGCGTGCGCGCGTCGGCAAACTCCGAAAACTTTCCGCTTCTCAAATCAGTCGCCATAAAACGTCCTCTGCCTGTACGAAAGAGTCTTTCACCCAGCGGACTCGTCTCTAATGTGTACGCGCCAACGTCCGGCGCTACCTGTTCGTATTCCTCGCCCAATCTTTGAAACCAACTGCGGTCATGTTTTCTGAGAGCCTCGCGCCACGCAAACCTGACAAGCCCCGCGCAATCCCTCTGCTCCGTGTTCCACTCTTCGCTCAACCTGTAAAACTGCATCTCGGCAACCGCCGTGAACCACCTGCGGAAATTCTCCCGGTCATTAAATGACCGCAACTCCATACCATCCGGCATACCATCACCGTCCTCATCCCCCAACCTGTTTGTTCGCGCCTGCCCGCCGTTCGTCAACGCCTGCTCACCATCCCCATCCACTCCAGCCTTCCTCATCCCTCCGCCCTCATCCCTCATCCCTTCGGAGGGTCGTGCCTCTTCACTATTGCTCACGCGCGAAGCTTCTGAGCGAAGACTCCACGCGAGTGACGCAAGCGAGAAGAGGAGCACACTCGCCAGCGTCCACGCCTTCAGCGAAGAGGCACGTCTGTTTGGAAGGAAGCGGGTTGACATCGCCCGCGATTATTTCAGGCCGGAAATAAAAGGGAAACGCGGGCGCAGACAGTGACAGGTCAGGCTAACAACAGTGCTGCGCGGGCGTTCCACGCACCCTGCTACTGTGGTTATCCACATTGACCTGAATTGATAAGAAACTTAAAAGAGTAGTTTGGAGAAGGAGTGAAGCATATGCATTCAATGCGCCTGCAAATAATGAAAGAGTATAATTAACTTTGCTATGTCCATTCTCATCGCAGAAGACAATGTTGCCCAGCGTAGCTACTTGAAAGAGTTGCTTGAGCGCGAGTTTGCAGGGCACGCGCCGGTGATTGAGGCGGCGGATGGAGAGAAGGCCGTCGAACTGGCGCTCAAGGAGAGGCCGGAGTTGTGTGTGTTCGACATACAGATGCCGGGGCTGTCTGGGGTGAAAGCTGCGCGGACGATATGGCGCGAGTTTCCGGCGGCGCGCGTTATCTTCTGGACGCAGTTTCCGCACGAGGTCTACATCAACGAGATTCGCAAGATCATTCGCTCGGTTGACCCGCCGCCCGCCTACGGTTTCATACATAAGAACAATCCTGAATCGCGCTTCCTGCGCTTCGTCGCAGCCGTTTTGGAAGACGGCGCGGACATGATTGACCCCGCGTTCAAAGACTCTTTCAAGCGACCGCTATTGACCGAGTTTGAATCGGAAGCTCTCTATTATCTGGCGCTGGGCTTGTCGAACTGGGCCATAGCCAGAAAGTGCAGCCTCTCTCTTCGCGGCGTTGAATCAAGATTAGCCACGCTCTACGAAAAACTTTTCGTCGCCACAGCCGAAGGCACGCCGCACGAAGCTTATGACAAGTTGGCCTACAACGTTCGCACGCGCGCATTCTTTGAAGCATTGCGTCGCGGTCTAATCAACAATGACGAGTTGGAAAAAGCCGAGCGCGATCTTGAAGCATGGATAGAGCGCGACCGCAAACGCTTTCTTGAAGAAGAGAAAAGAGCCGGGAAAGCAAAGTAGTGAAAAGTCAGAAGTCGGAAGTCAGAAGTCGGAAGTCAGGAGGCGCGATCTTCTTGAAGAAAGGTCGTGGCTCGCCAGTAATCATTTATTCTCTGCTTTCCGCTCTATTCATCTTTGCCCTGTGTCTTCCTCTTATCACTTCAGCAAAAGTTCAAACAGAAAATAGCGTTGACGATGCGTCTGCGCGTGCGAGGAATCTTCATCAGTGGGGCGCAGTCACCTCGTTTCACGGGCTGCCGTCGGATCGTGTCAGGGCGATTGCGCAGGATGCGGACGGCGTGATGTGGTTCGGGACGGAGCGCGGGCTTGCCAAGTACGACGGGCGGCGTGTTGTTGCCATTGCCAGCGAAGAGTTGCCTGCGGGTCGTGTGCTGGCGCTGCGTGTGGACGCGGAGGGCGTGCTGTGGGTTGGAACTGAAAGCGGCGCAGCGCGTCTCGTCAACGGAGATTTCCGAAAAATTGAGGAGACCGCGAACAAAGTTGTGACGGCGATAATCACGCCGGAAGCCGGGCGAGCATTGCTGGCAACAGAGCAGGGCGTCATCTTCGATTGCAGGAAGAATGCAGACAACTCGCTCGCCGTGAAGGCAATTCCCCAGGAGCCTTTGACGAGCGCGGACGTTGAGCATCCGGGGCAGCTTCAAATTAGCTCGCTGGCTATAAGGAACGACACCATCTACATGGGCACGCGAAGTCGCGGCCTTATGCAAGTTGAAGATGAGGTTGCGAAAGAGATTCAGAGCCGCCCTCGCCCTTTCTTCATCAGCGCACTCGAAGTTGATACGCGCGGGCGTCTATGGTTCGGCGCGAAAGCGCGCAGCGATGACAGCGGACTTTATGAAGCAGACAATCCGTTGAAGCCCGTCAAGGTCGAAAGCGGCATAGGCACTGTGACTTCGCTTTCTGTTGACGAGCAAGGTTGTGTCTGGGCCGGAACGGAAGGACAGGGCGCGTTTCGGTTCAGGGACGCGAAGAAGCTAGACCATTTCAGTTTCGCGGGCACAGCCGGTGGCTTGCGATCCGACAATGTTTACGCCACGTTCGTTGACCGCGAGGGCGTCGTGTGGTTCGGCACAGACCGGGGCGTTTGCCGCTACGACCCGCACAGCCCGCGCAGCGAAGACATCTCGCAGGATCGTCAGGCCAATTTCATACGCACGCTCTTTCGCAGAAAGAACGGTCAGCTATTGTGCGGAACGAATGGCGGACTTTTCGCATACGATGAAAAGAAATCTTCGTGGCAGCCTTATACGCAGTTTCAAGGCAAGACAGTTTTTGCAATCGCCGAAGACGACGCGGGGCGATTGCTGATAGGCTCTTCGACTGGTCTTTATCTTGATGTCAAGCCGGAGCAGCCAAAGCCGCAGATAGAAGAAGAGGTTATTGACGAATCAACGTTGCCGATTGAAGGTTTTTCTTCCTCTTCGCAGCTACCGCAGGCTTCGCCGCTGCCGCAGGCGCAGCCCTCACCAACCCCACAGCCGCCCAACGAAAGCGTTCGCGCAATCGAAGCTTTTCAGGACTCTCTTTACATAGCCATCTACGGTCGCGGCGTTGAAAGACTGGACGGAAGACGCCGCACGCTGGTCTGGCCCACAGATTCTACGGATGCTCGATTGCGTGAAGTCACCTGCCTGCACGCTGACGCGGACGGAAAACTCTGGATAGGCACGGCGCACGCGGGCGTCTTCAGCCTCGCAGGCAGACAGGCGGAAGCTGGCGAAGCGCTGGACAAATTAAGAGAGGCTGCGGTGTGGGCTATTGCAGGCTCGACGACGGACGGGCTGTGGTTTGCGACAGGTAAGGGGCTTTATAAATTTCACGCAGGGCAATTGATTGAGGTTGCGCCCGGCGTTGACGTGCGAAGCGTCGTTGTAAACGATGAGCAATCAGGCTCGCCTCAAATCTGGTGCGCAACATCCGGCGGCGGACTGCTGCGAATTGCGATTGACAGTGAATTCGGAGTTCTCACTTCGCAACTGGATGTAGAGCAGGGGCTTTCATCCCAGAAGGCTTTCGCGCTGCTGTGGCTTCCCGAAGGTCAGGACGGCGACGAGCTTTTAATCGGGACTACGCGCGGGCTTGTTCGTTACAGTCCAGGAAAAAGCGCGCCTGTTCTAACGCCTACCAGAATCTTGAGCCGTCGTCTTCACACGGCGGACGAGACGCGCGCAGGGCTTAATCTGGATTACCCGCAGAACAGTCTTGCATTGGACGTGGCTGCGCTCAGCAGCCGCACTTTCCCGGAACAGTTTCAGTATGCCTTCACACTTCGCGATTCCGCAGGCAATGTCATCAAGAAGAAACTTTCGCGCGACGCGCAGTTTCTTATGGACAACCTGAAGCCTGGTAAATACCGTGTGGAAGCGCGCGCGTTCACAAGAGATTTAATCTCTTCCGCGCCGCTTGCTTTCGATTTCACAGTTGCGAAAGCGCCTTTCCCGCGAACGACTGTAGCTCTTTCAGTCCTTCTGGCGCTCGCGCTCCTTGCGCTTCTATGGGCGATCATAGAGCACAGGCGAATCAAGCAGACCAGCGCAGAACTGGCAACGGCGAATCATGATCTTGCAGGCGCGCGTCTTCAGTTGGCTAATGAAGCCGAGCGCGAGCGGCGTCGCATTGCGCGCGACCTGCACGACCAGACGCTCGCGGACTTGCGCCACCTCTTGATGATGACGGATCAGGTACGAGCAAACGGCGGCGGCGCGGGCAACGGCCATGAGACTTCTATTGACCCGACCATCTTTCGCTCCGAAATCGAAGCGGTCTCGAACGAGATTCGTCGCATCTGCGAAGATTTGAGTCCTTCCGTACTTGAGAACGTGGGGTTCGCAGCCGCGCTCGAATGGGCGCTGGCGAACGCCGTAGCGCACGCCCCGCAGGATTCCAAGTTCGATTACGAGTTCGTCTGTCCAGAAGATTTCGACGAGCGCCTGGAGCTTGGGCCGGGCACGCAGATGCAGATTTACCGCATAGCCCAGGAGGTCGTCACAAACATCTGCCGCCACGCCGGGGCAAAACATGTTTCGATGATGGTCGGTGCTTCAGATCAAAGCGATTTCGTCCTGAAGATAGAAGACGATGGGCGAGATTTCTATCCGCATGTGAAGAGAGAGAAGAAGGGAAGAGGTCTTGCGAACATACGCGCGAGGGCAAGCCTGATTGAAGCCGAAGTTAATTGGAGCAGAAGCAAGAACGATAGAAACTCATTCACATTGATGAAAAAGAACGGCGTGAAAATTCTCATACAGGATGAACAACTCGCAGAAACATTGTAGTATTCAGAGCGCGATTCAAACTCCCCTTAGCGGGCTTACGGTTTTCCCTTTGCGCCTTTGCGTGAACCCTCAATTCTCTTAAAGCTCAAGCTTATGAGAGTTGTAGTTTCACGCAAAGGCGCAAAGAAAAATACTTAAGCTCGCAAAGAGATTGAGCAATTGCTACAGGTTTGAAGTAATCTATTCATCAAAAGGATTATGAGAAATACTGCCAGAAATTTTCGCACAGCATTAACGCTGGTTCTGTGTGCCACGCTCTTTCTTGCTCTCGCGTGCGCGAAGCAGAAACCCAAGCTTGACGAGAACGCTTACCGGCGGGAGATAGATGCTTATCGCAGCGACCGAGTTAAAAGTTTGACGAGCGATGACGGTTGGTTGACGCTCGTCGGGCTGTACTGGCTGCAAGAAGGCGAGAACAAGTTCGGGAGCGACCCGCACAACACTGTGGCCTTGCCGCAGGGCAAATCGTCGAGCGTTGCCGGTTCCTTCTTTCTCGAAAACGGAAACGTCAGAATTGAGGCGAACCCAAACAGCGGTGTGACGAGCGAAGGCAAGCCCGTCACTTCGCTCGCTCTTAAAACTGACGAGAACGCTGGCGAGCCTACAGTGCTTCACATGGGTTCGCTCAGTTTTTATGTCATCAAGCGCGGCGACCAGTTCGGCATTCGCGTCAAGGACAGCGAGAATCCGCCAAGAAGACAGTTCGCAGGAATTCAATATTTTCCGACAGATCCGCGCTGGCGCGTCGAAGCGCGGTTCGAGCCTTACAATCCACAGAAAAAGATTCCAATCTCGAACGTATTGGGCCAGACAAGCGACGAGCCATCGCCGGGCGCGATTGTCTTCGAGATGAACGGTAACACTTACCGGCTTGATCCAATTTTGGAAGAGGGAAACGACGAGCTTTTCATAATCTTCGCAGACCAGACGAGCGGGCGCGAGACCTACGGCGCTGGCCGCTTTCTTTACGTTCCCAAACCCGGCGCGGACAATCGCATCGTGATTGATTTCAACAAAGCCTACAGCCCGCCCTGCGCCTTTACACCTTACGCGACATGCCCGCTGCCGCCACAACAGAATCGTCTGGCTATAAGAGTCGAAGCTGGCGAGAAGAAGTACGAAGGGTTAGGTTATCACGAAGTTCAGTGATGAGACTGAAGAATTGGTTGGGCGCTTGCGGAGAATGTTGATGAAAGCGTATACGATTCTTCTAAACAGCCTGCTGGCCTTGCTTGTGCTAATGCCAGGTAACGCCTGGCAGGGAAAGTCGAATCAGGCCGCTAGCTCGGCGCTGGCTCTTCCATTTTCTCAGACAGTTGGTGCGGATTCCGTTGTCGTCGTAATTGTTCGGGACGACGAAGTTTATGTTAACAAGCACAAGGTCGCAGAGGGAGAAATCGTGGCCGAGGTCGGCAGGCGACTTCAGGACTTGCCTGAGGAGGAAAGAACTGTTTTTATAAAAACCGCCCCGGAGGTGAGTTACGGGGCGTTCGTCAGGATATTAGATAATATCCTGGCCCACGGTTATGAACGAATTGGATTGGTCAGGAGCAAGACGCAAGCACGGCCTGCTGCACGCTCTGCGCGCGAGGCTAACGCTGGCGAACGCTCAGGCTTACGGGTGGCAAGCGGCGAGACTATGCTTGTCATTACAGTAGAGGCTGTAAGAAGAGGGCAGACCATAATCCGAATCGGCGCAAACCCTGTCCCGCTTCATAATCTCGCGAGCAGAATTCACGCGCTCCTGATTGAACGCGCTGTGCGAGACGTGAATATTGAGGCGCCCGCCACAATTCAGTACCAATTCATTGTCCCCGTAATTGATGAAGTGAAGGCGGGCGGGGCTGAGACAATTAGATTCAGCATGGCTTTGACTCAAATGTCCGAAAGAATACAAGTAAACGGCGGACGATTGACTCCGGCAGCAATATATTGTTGGCCCACCTGACTTTTGAGTCAAAGCCATTCAGCATTAAGTCGTCATGAGGGCAGCACACCGATCTTCAAAAAATGGTAGCTGCCATCAGTTAACGAGTTATAGCATCTACCTGCCCGTCGCCTCTTATCATTAACCGCGCGTCAATTGCCGATACTTGATTCGGTGCGGTTGGTCTGCTGCAACGCCCAATCTATTCTTCCGGTCTGCTTCGTAATCCGAATAATTTCCTTCAAACCATACGACATGGCTATCGCCCTCGAACGCCAGAATGTGCGTTGCTATGCGATCAAGAAACCAGCGGTCGTGGCTGATGATGACGGCGCAGCCTGCGAAATTCTCAAGCGCCTCTTCAAGCGCCCGCATGGTGTTTACGTCCAGATCGTTCGTTGGCTCGTCCAATAATAGAACGTTCGCGCCCTCTTTCAACATGCGCGCCAGATGAACGCGGTTGCGCTCGCCGCCCGAAAGCGTGCCGACCTTTTTCTGCTGGTCGCTGCCGGAAAAGTTAAAACGCGCGACGTAGGCGCGAGACTGAACCTCGCGCATGCCCAACTGAACAACGTCCTGCCCGTCCGAGATCATCTCCCAGATAGTTTTGTTCGGATCAAGCACGTCGCGGCTCTGGTCAACGTAAGCGAGTTTTACAGTCTGGCCTTTACGAATTGTCCCCTTATCCGGCTGCTCCTGCTCCGTAATCATCCTGAAGAGAGTCGTTTTGCCCGCACCGTTCGGGCCAATCACGCCGACGATGCCGCCGGGTGGAAGACGAAACGACATCTCTTCGACAAGCACCCGCTCGCCGTAAGCTTTAGTAACATCGTCCGCTTCTATAACCACGTCGCCCAGACGCGGCCCCGGCGGAATATAAATCTCCAGATCGGATGCGGCGCGCCCGTCCGTCGCCTGATTCAAAAGCGATTCGTAAGAGTTGATGCGCGCTTTGCCTTTCGCGTGTCTTGCTTTGGGAGACATGCGAATCCATTCCAACTCGCGCTCCAGAGTGCGCTGCCTTTCCGATTCCGCCTTCTCCTCGCGTCTTAAACGCTCCTGCTTCTGCTCAAGCCATGAAGAGTAGTTGCCGTGATAAGGAATGCCGTGCCCTCTGTCCAGTTCCAGAATCCATTCGGCAACGTTATCCAGAAAATAGCGATCATGCGTTACTGCTATAATCGTTCCCTGATACTGCTGCAAGTGTTGTTCGAGCCATGCGACCGATTCGGCATCCAGATGATTCGTCGGCTCGTCCAGTAGAAGAATGTCCGGCTTCATCAGGAGAAGGCGGCAGAGAGCGACGCGACGACGCTCGCCGCCCGAAAGCACGTTCACAGGTGTATCGCCCGGCGGGCATCGCAGCGCATCCATAGCCATCTCAAGCCGCGAATCCAAATCCCACGCATCCAGCGCGTCCAGCTTCTCCTGCACAGTGCCCTGACGTTCAAGCAGCTTCGTCATCTCCTCGTCCGACATCTCTTCAGCGAATCGCGCGTTAATCTCGTCGAACTCCTTCAACAGATCAACGGTCTCTCGCACAGCCTCTTCAACCGTCTCGCGCACGGTCTTCGTGTTATCAAGCTGCGGCTCCTGTTCCAGAATATCAACGGTGTAGCCCGGCGAGATAACGGTCTCTCCCACGAACTCTTTATCGCGCCCGGCGAGTATGCGCAGCAGCGAAGATTTTCCAGAGCCGTTCAAGCCCAGCACGCCAATCTTCGCGCCGTAGAAATATGAGAGCGAGATGTCTTTAAGAACGGCGCGCTTGTCGTAAAACTTGCTGACGCCGATCATCGAGTAGATGATTTTGTTCGGTTGTGTGCTCATGATGTCGTATTGAAATTTTTAAGATTAGCAGAGCCTCTGTTGTTTTGCACAAAATGATTCGCCTGTGCGAAAATTCTTTCCACGCGCCTGTAGCTCAGTGGATAGAGCACCTGTCTCCGGAACAGGGGGCCGCAAGTTCAATTCTTGCCAGGCGCATAGTTTCTTAACTCTTCAACCGGTTTTTCACAAGTGCAGTAGGCTGGATTACTCCACAGTGAATAGTTCAAGCTGGTAATTCACAGGCTCTTTAATCCTATATGATAATCGTCAATCGTCACGATGCCAAAATTATCAAGCCACCTCACGGCTCGGAGATTCGCCCGCTCATTGACCGCACGACTTCGCGCATTGAGCTTTGCAGTCTAGCGGAAGAGGTTCTGCCCGTTGGCGCGAAAGTCGGAAGACATTATCATGACGAGACCGAAGAGATTTACTACATCTTAAGCGGCAGCGGATTGATGACAGTCGGCGATGAAGTGCGAGAGGTCGAAGCCGGTGATGCCATCTTCATTCCGCTAAGGCAAAGGCACACGCTTGAAAATAACGGCGACAAACCCCTGACGCTACTGCTCGTCTGCGGCCCCGCATACAGCGTTGAAGATCATCTTTTTGAAGGTAGTGAAGCGTGAGCAGAGTGGGACTCACCTAATCGCTTAAATTCTCTTTGATAAGTCAAACCACCCTAGCCCCTACGGGGGCCTTGTCAAACATACCTCTTAAATGTTTAGTGAGACGCGATGCTGTGAATGAATTCGATAATCAAGTATGAGAGCGCGGCTATCAAGCCTGCCATAGGGATCGTGAGAATCCATGCCCAAACTATCCTGCCTGCCACGCCCCACTTGACAGCCGAGAGCCTGCGAGTTGCGCCCACACCGACTATTGCGCCTGTGATAGTGTGCGTAGTTGAAACGGCAGTGCCCGTGAAAGTTGCATAAAAGAGTGTGATTGCCGCAGCCGTTTCCGCGCAGAAGCCTCCGACGGGTTTCAGCTTCGTGATTCTGGAACCCATCGTGCGCACTATCCGCCAGCCGCCCGAAAGGGTTCCCAGCGCGATTGCCGCATGCGCCATCAGAACCACCTCTATCGGTATCTTGGGCAATGCGCCGCCCGGCCCATAACTTAGTCCCCATGCGTTGGCCGAAGCCAGCACAGCCGTGATGATTCCCATGGTCTTCTGCGCATCGTTGCCGCCGTGTCCAAGCGAGAAGGCTGCGGCTGAAAAAAGCTGTCCCCGGCGAAAAAATTTATCAACGCTGCTTGGCGTGCGGCGGCGGAAAATCCAGTAGACCGCAACCATCAAAAGAAAACCGATGATTAATCCTATAAGCGGCGAAAGCACTATGAACTTAATCGTTCTCAGCCAGACATCCATTTTCAACACGCCGCTTACACCTCTGTGAGCGGCTATGGCCGCGCCCGCGTAGCCGCCCAGAAGCGCGTGCGAGCTTGAGGTAGGCAATCCCAGATACCATGTTATGAGATTCCAGATAATTGCGCCGAGCAGAGCGGCAAGCAGAACGTATAGTCTTGTGTTGGTATCGGGAAAAATCTCCATGTGAACGCCTTCGCCAATGGCTTTTGCCACGCGCGTGCCGAAGACTGCGAAAGCTACGAAGTTGAAGAACGCTGCCCAGATAACGGCGAGACCGGGCGAGAGCACGCGCGTCGAGACTACAGTAGCGATAGAGTTCGCCGCATCGTGAAAACCGTTGATGTAATCGAAAAGAAGAGCGATTGTTATCAGCAGAAAGACGAATGCTAGGGTTGCAGTCATGATAGAGTTTTCAGTTTTTAGTTTTCAGTTTTCAGCCTGGAAGTTTTTCTTAAAACTGAAAACTAAAAACTGAAAACTGTTTTACGTATGTTTGATAATCACGCTTTCAATGATGTTGGCGACGTTCTCGCAGCGATCAACGGCTGCTTCCAGCTTTTCGTAGATGTCTTTCCACTTGATGACAGTGAGCGGGTCTGCGGAGCTTCGGAAAAGCTCTGCGATGGCTGTGTGGTATGTGTCGTCGCCCTCATTCTCAAGGCGGTGTAGCTCTACGAGGCGCGGCGTCAGCCCCTTTGGATGTTCCAGCATGGAGACGATCTCGTGCAACTCTATGGCCATGCTCTGAATCACTTCGGCGAACTTTCGAGCGTGCGGCGTGCTCCCATGTATGTCGTACATCACAATGGCGCGAGCAGCGTCGTCAATCAGGTCAACTATGTCGTCCAGCGCGCTTGACATCAGGTAGATGTCCTCGCGGTCGAACGGAGTTATGAATGATTTGTTGAGCTTCGTCGAGATGCTGTGCGTTAGTTCATCACACTCGTGCTCGATCTTTTTAATGCGGTTGACATACTCTTCGTAATCGCCGTCCGGGTGCGCGAACATCTTAACCAGCGCATTGGCCGCGTCAGAGATATACGAAGTCATTTGCGTGAAGAGGGCGAAATACTGCTCTTCTTTCGGCAGAAAGTTGAAGAATGGCAGCGAAGCTTCAGAACCCCGCTCAATGAAGGAATACGATGTAAGAGAAATGGCAATATAGTCGAACCAGCATAAGAACTGCAAGGATGAAAAAGCAGATGTTAGATGCTGTATGCCATATGCTGGTAAATGCTGTCACTGGCATCTGACATTTAGCATCTGGCATCTGTTCTTGTGCTTGTGTGCGGCTTCGTCGTATGCTCCAAACTCTCCCGGCGAGGCCGCATGGAGGCCGAGCACGAAAACTTCGCATGAGCGACAAAAACTATTTCACGCAGGTTAAAGAGCTATTGTTGGTTGAGGCCGAGGCTATCAAGCGCACGGCGGCGCGTATTGAGCGCGAAGCTATAGAGCGTGCGGTCGAACTATTGATGAATTGTCGCGGCAAGGTCGTACTGGTTGGTCTGGGCAAATCGGGCAACATAGCGCAGAAGATAGCGGCCACGATGACCAGCACCGGGACTCCTGCCATCTTCCTTCATCCTTCCGACGCGATGCACGGCGGAATGGGCGTCATCGCAGAGAGCGATGTCGTCGTCGCATTGAGCAACAGCGGCGAGACGGACGAGATAGTTGGCATGCTACCTTTTCTTAAGCCCAGACATGTTCCGCTCCTGGCAATCGTCGGCAACGTGAACTCAACTCTGGCGCGCAGGGCGGACGTTGTTCTGGACGCTAGCGTTGACCAGGAGGCGTGCCCTCTGAATCTTGCTCCGACGACGAGCACGACAGTCGCGCTCGCAATCGGCGACGCCATTGCTATGACGCTGATGCAGTCAAAGGGGCTGACCGCAGACGATTTCGCAATGAATCATCCGGGCGGGCGTCTGGGCAAGCGGCTCACGTTGAAAGTTTCTGACATGATGCACGGCGGCTCGGAGAATCCTACTGTGAGTCCCAATGCGCCGTGGCTGGAAGTCGTCGCTGCAATAAGCAGAGGGGGCTTGGGCGCAGTCAACGTGGTGGATGAAAACAATCGTCTCGTAGGCATAATTACTGACGGCGATTTGCGCCGCACCATCGAGAGGATTAATCATGCGGAGCTTGAGCACCTGACAAGCCTGGGGTTGATGACGCGCGAGCCTGTGGTCGCCAGACCTGATATGCTGGCCTATGACGCACTGCAATTGATGGAAGAGCGGCCTTCGCAAATCTCCGTGCTTCCGGTCGTCAACGGCGAGGGCGTTTGCATCGGTCTTCTTCGCCTTCACGACATCGTGCGAAGCGGAGTGTAGAAAGGATGAGGGATGAGGGATGAGGGATGAAATGGATTGAGCCAATTGCGTGTTGACGCTATTACTCCTTCTTATTCATCCCTCATCCCTCAAAAGCTGTTTGGGGAGTTTTTGTATGACTAAGCGGGTGATGGCGTTTCTGCTAGGGGTTGTTCTGATATGTGTGGCTGTGACGGGCGAAGTCTTTGCCCAGACGGAGCACACTACGCGCGCAAGACAGGTGGAGGCGGCGCAGTCGTCGGCAGAGGCAATGGTTGTTCTTCCAGAGCAGTTTCTGAATTTGCTGCTCGACGTGATGTTCACAAAGCTGAAAGCCCCTTCGTTCCCGCTATCGTTCGCAAGCCACCCGCCTGAAAGTCGCATTCCTTCAAACGCTCTTCATAACGTGAACTCTTCATCAGCGTCAGCGGCACAGTGCGCGAGCGTAATTGTGTTGGAGCGTGAAATGAACGGCGTGAGAACGGCTGTGAAATTCGTCAACGGAAAAATAGTCGCGCCGATAGCATTCACAGGCTCTTACAACATTTCAATGCTCGGCTGCATACGGTTTCAAGGCTGGGCTGACACAGACATCAATCTTGAATTCGACCGCACCCGCCAGGTGCTCAGCGCGCGTGTTCAGGTCACGGACATTCATCTCGACAACGTGCCCACGCTCGCCAACGGAATTGTCGTTGACCTTGTGCAAAGCTCTATTGACCAGCGTATTAATCCTGTGGAAATTCTTCAGGCCGCACAACTCTCGACAAGGCTGCCTATAGCCGCAGCGGGCGGAGCGCTACGCTTGCGCGCCACAGAAGTGCGCACCGAAATAGTAGACGGCGCTATAAAGCTTCACATCTTTTACGAATTCGTGAGGGATGACACCTGACGAGATGATAAGTGATCTTTAGTAGATGAAGATGGCTGCCTCGTTCTTAAGAGCCAGTGTTTCTTGAATAAGCATGGGAGCGAACACGCTGCTGCTTAGAAGATTTTCGAAATCAAGATGAAGCAACATCTGTGCGGCGCTCGCTTGACTCATAGAAGCGCCGCCCACAGGCATGGGCTTCTGCTGCACGGTCACTGCCCGACCCGCGACGTTGAGTGAGCCGATTCTGAAAGCGCCGGGATTCTGCGCCACAGTGAAGTTGATTGCTCCGTTGCCCGTTCCGCCCTGTGCGCCGCTTATGGTAATCCAGCCATCGTTGCTCACGCCATTCCAGCTACAGGTTGAAGAAGATGCTGTCACAGTTATCTGCCCGCTTCCTCCATCACCGGGGTAGGTAAACTCTGTAGGCGAGACTGTGTAATCGCAGAAGGAAGGATTTCCGTCCTGCGTAACGTCGAAGGTCTGGTCGCCTATGTTGATTGTCGCGGCGCGCGGCGAAGTGCTGCGATTTTCTGTGACAACATAAGAGATGGTCGCGCTTCCGGTTCCGTCCACCGCGCTGAATTTCATCCACAGCGGCGTGTTCAGCGTTTTCCAGACGCACCCCTGCTCAGTTGTGATGCCCAGCACTCCGTCTCCACCACTCGCAGGGAAATTCCGACTCACGGATGAGAGCGAGTAGGAGCAACTCGTAGGCATTGCTATGAAATCGAAGTTCTGATTGCCGCTCAAATTGGTCACGCTACGGCTCGTAGGATTGACCGCGTAGCCGGGCATCAAAGGCGTCACGGTATAATCCAACCCCTGCGGGAGCGTGAAGAAATTGAAGACGCCAAAGCCATTGGTCTGAACGCTCGTATTATCGCCGGGCTGCGAGCTTGTTAGCTGGACGGTAATGTTTATGTAAGGCGTGCCGTGCTCGTCCGTGATATTTCCAGAAATGTTTGCCGAAGGCACAACCATGACCGGCACCGGCGCTGAAGTTGTCGTAAGACCTGCTGTGTCGGTCGCAATTGCCGTCAACACATAATTGTCAGTCTGCCTCACCTCCCAGACCGTACTGTACGGGCTGGTCGTCGCAGAGCCTATCAACAGAGGCGCGCCTGAAGAATTAACGGGGCCGTTCTCCTGAGCGTAAAAGTCAACGCGCACGACGGAGTGTGCGTTGCCCATCGCGTCCGCGTTTAGAGTAATCTGCGCGGGGCCTGGAAGTTTAGTCCCGCTCGCTGGCTTAGTCAGCGTTACAGTCGGCGCTGCCGTGTTCGCGCTTTGAGTGACAGTGAACGTCTGGTCTGCGACCCAGATGTTTCCCGTTCGCGCATTGCCCGTATTGTTATCGTTGACGATGTAGGCGACCTTGCCGCCGCCTTGACCGCTGCTGCCTGAAACGATCTGTATCCATGATGCGTTGCTCACAGCGCTCCAGATGCAACTGCTTCCAGCAGAGACGCTGATTATTCCTACGGCTGGCGCTTGCGTCTGACTCACGGCAGGAAAAGTCTGGCTGGTCGGCGTGAGCGAGTAGGTGCAATCGGAGTCCTGTGTGACGGTAAAAGTCTGACCCGCGATCATGATAGTTCCCGTGCGCGCAGGAAAACTTGAGTTTGCTTCGACAGCGAAATTTACAGAGCCATTGCCGCTCCCACTGCTTCCCTGTGTGACGCCAATCCAGTAATCGTTGCTTACAGCACTCCAGTTGCAACCATTCGGAGCCGTCACCTGCACGCTGCCTGCGCCGCCTGCCATGCTGAAGTGCTGGCTTGAAGGCGAGATGGGACTGGCGCAACTCTGTGGCGGCGCTGCTTCCTGCGTTACGGTGATGCTCTGATCTGCAACAGTAATCTGAGCCGTTCTTTGAGTCTGTGTGTTGTTTGCAGAGACTGTGAAATAAAGATTGCCGCTGCCGCCGCTCCGGTTAGTTATCGTAATCCAGCCTGCGTTGGCTTGAGCCGCCCACTCGCAGTTGGGTGTTGACGAAATCGCTACTCTGCCTGTGCCCGGATTCGACGTGAACGAAAGATTATTTGGCGATAGGCTGAACGAGCATGCGGTCAAACTCTGAAGCGCGCGCGCAACGTTGAGCCGCCCGCCCGAAACGACCTTGCCAGCCCATTGCGGTAGAACGTCAACCGTATTCATCAACGTGGCTTTGAGCGAAGCGGGCGTGAGCGATGCGTCGTGAGCCAGAAGCAGAGCAGCCGCGCCCGCAACATGCGGCGAAGACATGGAAGTGCCGGAGAGTGTGATGTATTTAGGCCCGTCGTGAACTGTACTCAGAATATTCACGCCCGGCGCGGCCAGATCAACGGTTGTCGCGCCGTAGTTTGTGAACGATGCGGGATTGTCGTTCTGGTCTGAAGCCGCGACCGAGATGATGTAAGGCGAATCGAAGCTGGCAGGGAAGAACGGAGTGTTGTCAGTGTTCATGGCGTTATTGCCCGCCGCGCAGACGTTCAGCACGCCCGCGTTTCCCGCAGCATCCATAGCTTCTCTCATAGCCGCGTCGTCCGTAGCGCCGTAGCTGTTATTCGTAACGCGAACGTTCACGCCGCGCGCCTTCATCATCACTACATAGTCGAAGCATTCGATTGCGCCTGCGGAAGTCCCGGAGCCGTTCTGAGCCAGAAATTTCAGCGCCATCAAACGCACCTGCCAGTTGACTCCGACGACGCCCACGCCGTTGTTGCCAGCAGCGCCTATAATCCCGGCCACGTGTGTGCCATGACCTCTATCATCAATCGGGTCTGAATCGTGGTTGTAAGTGTCTATGCCGTAAACGTCGTCAACGTAGCCATCATTATCATCGTCAATGCCATTAGTAGCCCTGTCATTACCGTTCGCATCCGTGCCTGTCTCGCCGGGGTTGCGCCACATGTTCGCGCTCAAATCTTCGTGCGGATAGAAGATGCCTGTGTCAATTACGGCGACGACAACCTGATTGCTCCCCGTCGTCACATCCCATGCTTCGGGCGCATGAATCTGCTGCATGCCGTATAGCTGGTCGAACATAGGATCATTAGGCGTGGCCGCAACGTGATAGACGTAGTTGGGCTGAGCAGCAATGACGCCGGGCAGATTCCTGTAGCGTGCTATGGCATCTTCCACGCTCAACCCCGGCGGCAGACTAACGTGCTGCCAGTTGATTGAGGAAAACTGTTTGAGCACGTGCGCGCCTATACGCTTATGAACGGAGCGCGAGATTTTCGTAGAAATATTTTCACCGAACTTCACAAGAAGCTCGCCCTCTACGCGCTCGCCTCGAATTGTCCCCGGCGGGTCTGGAATCTCTCTTTGTTCAAGCGTGGTCTCGCGCGGCGCACGAACAATCTGTTGTCCATGCTCCAGCCAACTTTGCGCACCGGCCTCCAATCCCATCGAAAAAATCGCGGCGATTCCGATGAGAAGAGTCAGAACAAGCAGCGCTCTTCTTTGATACCTACGGCTGATGTGGTGCTGTTGTAACCGGCGGGAGCGAAATATAGTTGCGAATTTCATGCTCAAGAGAAAAACGTCGAAGAGTGAAGCAGTCCGGGCGATTTGGGGGATGCTCGGAAAAATCCTTATTGTCGTTTGAAATTTACTCCCTCGAACAAGTGAGAGTCAACGTCATGATAATTCGCAGGTAGGGGTAACCTAAAGCTCTTCTAAAAAAATTCTGACTTTGGTTCGCCGTATGAGCCGTGAAACCAGATTAATATGCGGGTGCTTTCTAAACCGTCCATAAATCATAAAGGCGTGGTGTGTGCCGCAGGCAAGGGCATTTCAACTATCCTCCACTACGCCCGTGTGCCATCTTTTGTAAAGCCAGCAGCGACCATCCTAACGTCCATAAGACGAAAGAGAAGATAAAGACAAGAATCATCAAAACCCCCGACAGGTATATTGTCCAGGGCTTCCATGTCAGGTCAGTCTTTGCTTCTACTGAAGGAGGCGTAGGGTATAAAGCGTCATGTTCCATCAGGTCTCTGACAGTAAAATTCGGATGCCTGCTCATGACCTGCTGGCCGTGCGGCGTTAAGCTCCACTGAAAATTACTGAATCCAATTTGATAACGATACTTGCCGGGAAGGTCAAGTACTGTACACATGTGTAGTAAAACTATGTAGATGATAAATAAAATTATTGAGACTATGAGCACTTTGGCCGCTTTCCTGACTAATAGAGGTAGAGTGCCGGAGTGAGCATTTTGAGAGGGAGCATAGTAAAAGGTGATAATGATAGTGGCTAACGCAATGGCTGAGGTCAATAGCCCCGTTTGTCCAAATGAATCTTCGAAGAGCGGCGGTGGATAGGTTGTTAACTGGGAGAGTGCCGGGATAAGCGTGCCAACAGAGGCTAACAAACCTCCCGGCGATTTTAGCGCAGATAAGTAATTACTGAATTTTGCCACTTTAAATCTCGACCCGCTTCAAGGAAGTTCTTCAATCTCTATAGTCTTGCTCTTCTCGATACCATACAATGTGTTTTTGTTGGACGTAGGATTACCACCACGCTCAGCCCAAATATAGTATCTTCCGTATGACATAGGTTCGTTGATGTTGTTTGTAGAAAGCGCTGCTGGATGGACTGGCCCGTTGTCCTCTCGCTCGCCTTCAGTTTGATACCTTATGAAAGCTCCTTCTCTTCTGGTAGTTATTCTAACCATAGCCCCTCTGTCTTGCTCTGCGGACAAACTCGTAATCTGTTTAGAGATTTCCATCCATCCCTGGTCAGTGGGATTATCTTGCCACGCTCTGATTTTTACTTGAATCACCTGTAGCTTCATTTTCCCATTTTCCCTTAAATCAATTTTCCGGTTCATCTCATCTTCTAATTTTTGTAATCTCAGCAACTCGGCCCTTTCATCTTCTTCCTCTTGAGTCCTGACCGTCTCTCTTTGCTGCATAACCCCAATCTCTCTTTCCATTACACTCCTGGAACTAACTGTGGGATCACCCCCGCTGCTTAATATTCTGGCTCTAGCCATATCGCGGTTTCGCTGCTCTCTCCTTGTTTGCGCGTTCCGCTGCGCTCTCTGCCGTGCCGCCTGTACTGCGGCATCAAGCTGGGCGAGTTCTAGTCTTTCTCTGTTTTCCTGCTCAGCAATCTCATCACTTAGTTGTTGCACCACGGCCTGAGCAAAACGAAAGCGCTCGTCCGTTGATTGCTGACTATAAGTAACGGGAAGCAACGAGATGAAAAGTAGCAAGGCAGTGCAGACAATGATTGAACGCATGGGCCTGGTATTCTCCTTTTAACTTACTTGATAATTTAGTTGTTAAAGTAAATAGCTCATTGTGAGAAGCCTCTTGTGGAATAGCTTCTGAAGCGATTGCAATAAGGATCGTATGGTGCTAAGACTATCTGTTGAGCGAACCATATAAAACAGCGGTCAGGATACGCGCGGATTATATACTCGCAAATGCGCGCAGTCCATATCTATTTAACGAGAAGAAACTCGGACTGTATAGCTTTGACAGGCATATCAATAATCTCCCACGCCCTGTCGTTTCTGAGTAGCTTCGTCATGAGTGAGGCGTGCAGCAGGTGGCCGCTGCGTTCGGCTGTGACGCGCCCGACTACGGGCATGCCCAAAAGCGCAAGGTCGCCAATTATGTCCAGAATCTTGTGGCGCACGAATTCGTCCTTGAACCGCAGCCCCGTTTTGTTGAGCATACCGTCCGGCGTGAGCACTATGGCGTTGTCCAATGAGCCTCCGCGAATCAGATTGGCGCGCCTGAGCGCTTCTATCTCCTGTGTGAATCCGAACGTGCGTGCCGAAGCTATCTCGCGCCCGAACGCTCCGTTCGTCATCTCGAAGAAGTAGCGCTGCACGCCTATCATCGGGTGCTTGAAATCAATCATGCAGTCAATCTCAAAACCGTCCGCAGGCTCAATCTGAATCCTGCGGTCTCCTTCTTCTACGCGCACGCGCTCGCGCACGCGCAAGGCCTTGCGCGCAAGAGGCTGTTCGACAACCTCAGCGCGTTCTATCATCTCCCAGAAGACTTCAGCCGAGCCGTCAACGATTGGAATCTCAAGGTTGTCAACTTCTATGAAAACGTTGTCAACGGCAGCGCCGCGCAGCGCCGACAACAGATGCTCTACCGTCGAGAGCATCACCCCCGTGCGCATAAGCGTCGTAGCGTAGCTGCAATGGGTAACCGATTCTACTGTCGCGGCAATCGCGAATCCGCCGAGGTCTGTGCGGCGAAAGACGTAGCCCGTGTCAGGTGGAGCAGGCACGAGGCGTACTTCCACTTGAACAGCCGAGTGCAACCCCACGCCGCTTGTCTCGACCGTGTTTCCGATAGTTGTCTGTTTAATCAAAACCTTTGCTCGAACCCTTCTACTGTTCGGTGCTGATCCTGAGTAAAGAAGCCGCACCTTTGTGAAGAACAATCATATACCCAGCAATGAACGTGCCGCGAATCAATCAAGCGCCCACAGGCAGAAACGCTAACCCGATGTCGCACCAAAGCTACGCGGGAGACTGAAGTGTGCGGCGCGCACGCAACAAAAGCAG